>BNJV01001205.1_pt1 | contig 74144 bp, 86 predicted proteins | sample 8540591 | NCBI WGS metagenome assembly BNJV01 (sample SAMD00202457, study PRJDB9452) | human saliva metagenome | host: Homo sapiens
GCGGGATGGCATTTGAAGCACTTCTCGCCCAATGCGGGCGCATTGCATCACAGATATGTTGGTTACTCTCAACGACAACGAAATGTCTATTTCTGAAAACGTTGGCGCACTGAATAAACTATCTCGCCCAAATTCTTCTCTGGTTCACTTTATACCACCGTGCGTGATGGCGGTAAAAGGTGTCGATAAAGTCCCTTCTCCAATACTTCATGAAAACCGAAGAGCATATGAAAGGTACAATTTCTCCCGTCAGTACGCTTTTGAAGAGCTGCTTTAATTATATCGGGCCGTAGATGGGCATAACATCGAAGAATTGGGTAAAACACTTAAGATATGCGTGTGGGCTTGAAAGGCCGCAATTCTTACATGTTCGCACCAGGGAAAGGGTATCAACCTGCAGACGGCCCTATCGGCTATCATGGCGCGTACCAAAATTCGATCCTGCTAGCGGTCCAGCTTCCAAAAGCAAAAAGCATTCCAACCTCATTCCGATATTTTCGGCCAATGGTTATGTGAAACTGCCGGAACAAGATACTACAAAGCTCATCGGCATTACCCAGCTATGCGTGAAGGCTCAGGCATGGTGGAGATTTTCAAACGCTTCCCTGAACAATATTTTGATATGCCATTGCTGAACAACATGCGGTTACCTTTGCGGCAGGTTTAGCAATTGCTGGCTGCCAAACCGGTCGTTGCCATTTACTCTAGTTTCTTACAGCGTGCTTACGATCAGCTGATTCATGATGTCTGGCTATTCAAAAATCTACCGCGATTGCAGTTGACCGTGCAGGTATTGTGAGCGCAGACGGTCAAACCCCACCAGGCGTCGGACTTAAGCTTTATGCGTTGTATTCCGAATATGACGATTATGACGCCTTAAAGCGGTGAGTACGAAATGCGTCAACGTTATCGTATACCGCTTATCAGATGAATACGCCAACTGCAGTACGCTATCAGGTAACGCTAAGGCGTGGCACTTGAGCAATGCAATCTTTAGAAATTGGTAAAGTGTAAACTTATCCGTCAGGCGAAAAGGTTTGCTTTTCAACTTGCACTTTTTAACTTTGAAGCTCTAAAAGTGGCTGGGCAATATCTGTAGTAGATATGCGCTGTAAAATACTTGATGGTTTTAATCCAAGAACTCGCGAATAGCCGTGGTTATTAGTAACGCTAGAAAACGCAATTCAAGGTGGTGCGGGTTTCTGGTAAATGAACTATTTTAATTAAGCAAATCAAACCACTTGTCATGCTTATTCTAGATTTATCCACAATCTGCAACAAGAAGCCTATGAAACTTGGGTTAGATGTCGGGTATCAAACAAAAATTGAACAAAATTAGCAAATCGTTAATGACTTATAATGAGCGGTCGAATTCATAGATTTTTTGCAAATTCGACCGCTTACTAGAAAACTTGATATAATTTAAGATAAGAAGAAATTTTCAATAATCTCAGTAGGAAGGACGACATGTGAGTTTAGCTAATTTATCAGCAATATAGCTATGTTGATAAACGGCAGTGCAAACGGCTTGTACCGATTGTTCTGGATATTGTGCAGCAACCTGTAACCATACCGGCAAGCGTATCTCCCATTCCCCTTGCCGTGGCGGGCGTTCCAACATCAATACAAAGTGGCTCGATTGAGCAGATAAAGCGTGCCATGTTTTTAAGAATACATTAAGCAGTAATTGGCTGATGGCGTGTAAATTGTTGGTTGGCATTTGTGCATCAATCGCTAAACCAAAGGCGTTCCTCTTTTTGATGCGGGGTTGCCCAATGGAAATTCATAATGATTTTTGAATGTTGGCATTAAAATTAATGGCATCGCCTTAATAATCAGCTTTTGCGATGGCTGTAAATGTAAACACTAGGTTTAATAATGTCTATTTAACTTCTAGCCTAAACCGCAACCAATGGGTACTGGATCCGGGTGACTTTCCAGCAATAACTCGTGTTTTCCCAATCAATAAGCATTGTTTGGTGATGGCGATGTAATGCGGTGTATTTGAGCGTCGGTTGCCTGGCCGTTAATACGCAATGCTGTAGCGGCTTTGCTGCCATCGCGATCGCTCCGCCCATTTCGCGTACCAATCCAATGAGCTCTACGCAATCGCCTTTATGGAATCGGCTCGTCGTTTGGGCGGTTTATGAAATCACTTCATGCGGAGCATTTCATCTTTATCTCCTTAATCCAAGTACAATCAACCCTGGTAAAGTGGCAAAACTTTTTGTTTTTTTTACTGTTGTGGAAATCTTCTAAATAGGCACTATGCGCATCGTGCGCCCTGACCCTGTAAATTATACAAACCTTGTTCAGGTAATTTATTGCAACCATAACCTAACAAATATGTTTACTTTAATAGGTAGCGTTGTGATGCCTCTCGCGCAACTAACTGAATAATCGCAATAGTGAGTTCGGTCGTATGGCGGCTTATAAAATCCCTGCTGGTTTAAGTACTTGGCGCAGTAAATCTAACATATCATCTGGAACGGATAGGTAATCCAAGTTTTCCTCTTTGAAATCCTCCGGTCCAAATTGGTTTGGTTGTTGAATCTTTCGCACAAATGCCTACCATTTCATAAGAAAATAACGGCTTATAAATCATATTCGGATTATCTTCCATTTCAGAGACTTCGCCCAATTGAACGGTCGCTCATCAATAAGCCGACTGGGTCGGTATGGAAACCAGAGGTATCTAGTTCCACTAACGGCCGGCTCTGACGGAAAGTCGCCATTGCGGGCATCAGCCAATCAAAAGCAAGTGTGGCATTCGAGGTTGAAATGCTGAGGTGCTGCCTGGCTCACGCCTGATCACGCTCGCACCGTCCACGCTGTCATCATCACGAATTTTTAGGCAGAATCTCTGAGCGGCCTTCAAAAGATGCCTCTGCTGGTAAAACGAGTTATGAGTGTTTACGCTCAACAACAAAGGATAGCATATTGGCTTTCTAACATATTATTTTGGCGAGGAAAGGGGCGTGCGTTAAATGCAGAAGCGTTTCGCGGCTCAACGTCGTGCCACTGCTTTGCTATTGCCACTAACGTACGTAAATGACTGATTTCAAAGGAAAATTGGTTCATCATGTAGACTAAGCGGTAATTTTTGCAAAAGTTTGATGGCTTATCATGCTTGTAAAAGCTAAACTTAACGCCAAGCTTTTATATTCCCAGTTGTAAACCATTGGTTGAGCTATCGTGACTTTCAACCAACTCACTGCCTTTCAGCACGCTCAGGCAAATGCGGTTAGCAAGTTGTTTGCCAAGTTCAACACTATTGGTCAGCTGTGATATTTTGAAATTACACCTTGTACGAAAATGTGTTCCTTTGTCAGCAATCAATGCACCACTAAGCTGTAAGGCGTGATGCAATAAAATTGAGTGAGTTGGTTTGTTGCCCGTAAAGACTTTAAACGGCACAATGTTCTTTAACTGATTCAGCGATTTCCTGCTGCTAAAAGATAACTTCTTCAACCGCTTGTGTTGGATTTACCAAGAAAGCAAGGGGCTTCGTTTGATGCGCGAGAAGTTGAGTAACAATTTTTCATGATGATTTAATGGATTATGTGTTTGCGCCTGGCGCAATAAAATCACACGAATGATTTTCGCTACCTTGCGAATCAATTGATAAAATGCGTGCTGGCCATTGGAAGGTACCTGGTTCACAAACAATTGGGCGTTTGATAATTCGTCAACTTTACCGTCACGCCCTACATATTTTCCGTTTGTTCCATATTGCTTTGTTGGAAATACGTCGAAAACGAGGAAATGTGGGTCGTATGGCAACCAATAGCTTTCGTTTCTGCACCCAAGAAGTTGCCCTATTGCAAACACCGATAAGCGCTAAAATGTTTGAATATCTCGCTGGCGCTTGTCTGAAATGCATGTCCCATCGCATGCGCGCCAGACAACAATTGTTCAGTACTGCTCAAAACCAATAGCAGGGCACGTAATCCAATCGCTGACCATAAGAGAACAGCCCACCAGCAATCCCAGAATTTGACATGCAGTATCAATACCGAATTTTTCCACTTTGCATTGAGTAGAAAGTGCAGCGATGTTTAGCAACTGCAGATTCATCTTTTGCTGCCGCTAAAAAGCCAATCGAGCTGAATGCGCATCGTCATGGTTTCTGAGTGGTAAAGTTTTCGAGAGGCCACTACTGCCAACGTTGTTTCTGTCCACTTTTGAGCGTTTCGGCAATATGCGCCATCCATTTGACACGTTTAAATGATTTTTATAAGGGGCGTAATGCCTCTGTGCAACATTGAATCAAAGATGGAGCGCCACCAATACTCAATATTGATGACATCTGTACTTACGTAGCTTTCCATTCGCCAGAAAATGACCTGTTGGCTAAAGCTTTGCATTTTAGCTAATACAGCATTGACTTCAGGTATTACATCTTACCATCAAACCAATACTCGGCGTATTGTACGATTAGCGCAATGCCCGTGTGTGCGTGCGCGATTTTCGGTAGTTGATTTTCTCCACCTAAACGATAGCTTTCTTCGCTTGCGCTAAGCTCACCTTCAGCTAATTGTTGTAATAACGCTAGTGGTTTTCATTTAGCATTTTAGAAAAATCGACCGATTTGATCTTCGAAATTGACATGATATTGTGAGCGTCGTGGTTTGTCTTGAAACAATTGGCTAACAGTGGTTTTCAGCTTGATGTGCAGTAATGCCTGCCATGCCGCTGTTTGGGTGGGTTGATTTTTCTTTATAACATATCCTTCAGTGCTTAGAAATCGTTCGTAGTAACGAAAAATCCTCTCAGTGCGTAAATTCTGTGCGTGAAAGATCTAAAGAAGAAATAGGCTCTGGACAGATTTGCTGAAAGAAACAACAACACGTAGAAGATGGCTGTGCCTAAGTTCAGTTTCTGAACCTAGGGATGCCGGAGATCAAACCTCATGTGTGCCTTACCGCTTGGCGCGATGCTAAAAGAAAACAACCAACTACTGGTTAGCTTACTAAGAGGTCAAGATGGCTGGTCAGTACTGTCGGAGCTGATGCCGAGATCAAACCCGGTGCCGCACTGCCTGGCGAGATACCCCCAGCTGATGATTTGGCAAATCGAGCAAATGGTGCGGTCGAGGACCTGGAACCCACACACCTCGCGGCGGCATGAACCTCAAAATCTGGTGCGTCGACCAGCACCCGCTGCCAGTCCTGCAAATGGTGGCCACATGCGGTCTGGAACTTACACGCATCACATCATTATGAGCATTGAGCTGACCTGTCTAACCAGCTGAGCTATGCAGCCATTTGCTTACCAGCATCGGCTTTGCGAGGCGTATTATATGCTGATTTTGACTAACTCTCGTCAAATACTTTTGCAAAAGGTCTTGTTTTCTGTCTTTTGCCACAGATTCAACATTTTGCTAAAAACGATAGCTTTTTCTTTTGTACTAAATTAACTGCCGCTCCATTTCCGCTTGAAGCTGCAAGTACTCGCGCAATATCTGGCAACACACCTTCCCATAATTCACAAAAGCAAAAAGCCGCTTGATTGACCAACATCCCTAAACCATCACTAGATGTTTTGCGCCTTGCTGTAGCATAACGCAAAATGGCGTATCTTGATGCGGAGCATATTGCATATCATAAACCACGGATGATGCTAATAAACTTGCTGGGACTGGGACATATTTCCCTTGTAACCCTAAAGATGTTGCATTGATAATGACATCAAATGATTGATTCACCAATTCTTCCCAACAAGCGGTCTGAATTTGTCCGTAATTTGCAAATTTTTCCGCTAAAATGACCGCTTTTTCTGTGCGCGATTGTAGAGCGTAATTGGCTGCTTGCTTGCAACAAAGGAAAATAAATACACCCGCGTTGCGCCCCCTACAAAATTAACATCTTCTGATCGGTTTTAACCAACCCTAAACGAGCAAGATCTTTGGCTTATTAAACCCACCCCATCTGTATTATCCGCATAAAGTTGCCCATCTGCTAGTCCAACGTATTACAGGCTTGCCACAACAAACAGCGCTCACTGTATGTCCCGTGTCGCTATCGTAAACGCACGATTTTTAAACGGTGCCGTAATGTTGGCACCTTTGGCTTGCGTGTAAAAATGCTACCAGTTCTGCCTTTAAAATTAGTTTCTCCCACACTCTACTCGCTATATATTGTAAATTTCGACCAGTTTGTTCAGCGAATAACTGATGAATGCGAGGAGATTTGCTGAGCAATCGGATTGCCCTACAGCTACACATACTGATTCATGCTTATCCTTGTCTAAAAATATGTTGCAAAAATATCTCGAATTTCAGAGGGCTGTGTTTGCCCCACCAGTTACCCTGCTCTAACACAGGGGAAATCGTTGCCAAATTGGGTATAAACTTTGCGCTGTTCGACAAGGAGGCAAACCGGTTAAATTGGCACTGGTTGAAAGTCAACGCAAATCCAGACTGCTTCACAAAGCATCACTACTGCGGGTAATGGCAAAGCCGTACAGCAATAGTGTCAAATTGCCCTGTTAAATAGCGCGGACCAGATTTTGAACGACCCAAGCAATCGCTCTGTGCCAACTTGTGTTAAAGCATTGCCATTCTTTTTCAGTTAAACGAGATTCCATCAATAAAAGGGGCGTAAATAACGCAAATCGGAAGCCAATAAATTAAACCTTTTCTCTACCGTCGTTGTTTTAAAGTTAATAATGCTGAACAGCAGCTTCACTATTTGGTGCAACCCTAAACCGAAGACGGCTTCCGTTGGATAGTCGACCACTTCATTGTTTTTGCAAGCGGGCAATAATTTCATCTAAATTACTCATTTTCATCTCTGCCTCAAAGATTGCCTGACAATGTTTATTCGCACATTATAAATATCGCGTCCTTCACTCTCACAGGCACTGTCGCGCCACATTGTGACAATGCTATAAAATTGGCTTTTACGCGCTAACGTGAGTTTGCACTGCGGAAAGCCACTACATCCAATAAAAACTTTACCTGCACGGCTCTGTTCTCGCGACTAATTTATGCGTTTTGCATTCTGGACAATCAAATTCAACTTCAGTCTGCTCTGGTCTCTTCATGTACGATAAAATGGCAATTTTGGATGGCTACATCCAATAAAAATACCAAAAATGCCCCTGTTTGACTTGCAAAATGCCCCACATTCTGCAAGTTTCAGCTAAATCTTTGATAATGCGACTTTCTTGATGCAGCGGTTTAATATAATCGCAAGTGATGACGTACAACCTAGCCTTGCCACCGCGCTTTTAGTTGTAACGGCGATTGATTACGGGCAAAACTCCGCTTGTTTTAGATTGATTTTGAATAAACTCATCCGCGTTACTCATGTTCTTCATCATATAATCTTGATTGAGCAAATGATTAAAATGATCTTGGTAAAAACCTCAGCTAACCATAAAACGCCACATTTTTGTCGATCTTCAACCCAAACTCGGACGTCAAAAACAGTCTGCTCGGCGGTTCAAAACCAATCTAACCCTCTTCAGCCTTCTGCAACTTCGAAGGCATTGACTAATCAGCCAATCTGCGACGCCTTTCATCTTTAATTCTTGCTTTAATCGGCGAGGTCCTACACCTTGTTGAGGCGCGATAACGGATAAAAGTTTGACAAAATCGTTCATCACTTAACCAATTGTACGCTTGCCAGTTTTCAATAGGTTCGATCCTCCTCAGCTGAATATCTCATTTCAGCTTCCGACTGATCTTGTCACTATAATCTCGTTTTGAGAGTAATAAAGCGCAATTTGTCGCACTGTATTTCTGTGTCTCTTATCATAATTTTCTATAGTTAAAAATGCGGTTTAGAAAACCGCATTTTTATTTATAGCTCGTCGTTAAAATCGTCGTCTCTGTGAAATTATCGTCTCTAACACATCTTCATCAGTGGAAACTAATGCTGTTGGTGTGTTGTTGCTATCTGATACGCAATTCATGTTCAATTTTTGCGCAATATTCATTCTTTTAACCATTTCACGGCATTATTTTTACCTTTGACCGATTTTGTATCCTCATAAGAGAACCACGCGCCGACTTTCTTAATCAGATCGTCTGTCAGCTAAAATCTATATAGTACGCGCACACTTCACCATACATAATATCAAATTCACTTCACGAACAGACGACTTTGTGCCTACTTTAACACGTGTTTCGCTACCGATAATGTTATCACCATCTACTACGCCCGCGATGACGAATATCTAAACGTACAGAAGAGTAGAATTTCAGTGCATTACCACGTTGTCGTTTTCTGGGTTACCGACATAACACCAATTTTCATACGAATTTGTTGATGAAAAATCATCAAACAATTGGTTGCTTTGTTAGCGGTTAATTTGCGTAATGCTTGTGACATTAAGCGAGCTTGTGACACATAGTGAGAATCTCTATCGCCTTCAATTTCGTTTTGATGTACTGCCGCCACCGGTCCACCCACGATAACATCTACGCACCCTGAACGAACTAACGCATCACAAAATCTCTAAAAGTCAGCTCACCATTATCTGGCTGAGAAATCAATAACCTGTCAGTATGCACGCCCACATTTACGCCATAAATTGATCAAAAGTCGTGCTCCATCAATAAAAGGCATGTTTTGCCGGCTTTTGCCATGTGCAATCGAGACAGGGTTAGCTGTTTTACCTGAAGATCTCTGTCCAAAGATCTCAACGATACGTCCCATTGGTAAAACCACCGATGCTTCAACGCCATATCTAAACCGATTGATCCAGTTAAACCGCTTTCAATATCTAAGCTTTGCGTTTGACCCGTTTCATAATCGAGCCTTTACCAAATTGTTTTCAATTTGAGCAAGCGCAGCGGAGTGCTTTCTCGCGTTGTTCGAGGATCGGTTTTTGTTTTACAACACTATGGTTTTTCTTTCTGCTGCCATAGAAGGCTCTCATTTTGGTAAATTCTTTAGAAAAATAACCGCTTGCGCATCATTTACTGGACATTAGTGAGTGTATTGTCATCCAGTTCAAGCATTTTATGCTTATTTTATGAGCAAAAATGACTTTTCAGGCTCGTTTGCTGATCTCAAGCACCAAAAATAGTGGGATGGAAAAGTTCAATAAGCAATAAATGATTGGATATTTATCAATTTTTATAATTTTATATTATAAATGGGTAGAATCTGACCATTTTTAAATGAATTCAGTGCGTTAATGATCATCACTTTTTCATAACGAAATAAATCCGATATTGGAAGCTTAATCAGCTCTACTTTTTGCTCATCTATCACAATTTACTTAACTGCGTGCCTTTAAGTAAATAAATCCTCACTGCAATACCAGCGCCCTGCTTTAAAAACAATACAATTACCAATCGTGCAATCGCTCACATAACCTTGATGAACAATCACGACTTCATCACTTTGGTCATTTTTCAGTGCTTCTAGATTGACTCACGATCACTATATTTTAAAGCGGTAGTGTAATCCATTAATATAAACACATTGCAAGGTTTGAATCTGGCGTGGCTGATAAGGACGTTAATTCAGGACGATGTGCCGAATAATCCATTCGACAACGAACAAGCCCTGCTGATGCTCAGCTGGAACGAACCACTTCGGCTAATTGAGCTTCGGCTCAATTTGAAAATAATTGCGCATAGCGTGTTCAAAGTCGAGCCTGATGATAGGCTAGATTTTTGGAGGCTTTCATCTATAATCGCAGTGGTTTCAAACAGCGGAAATAGGGACATAGACTTTCTCCAATAACTCTTGATACTCTTCTTTCAATTGGCTTTTTAGCCGTAATCCCGCCGCCACTTCTAAACCAGAACTGACCGTTGATTGCTCAATATGCGAATAGATAACGGCGCTATCGAGATTTTCTCCATCAAAACAGCCAAACACACCTGTATATATAGCCACGCCTTTGCGTCTGCCTGCTGAATTACTTCTACCGTTTTCACTTTTGGTGCGCCACTAATTGACCAGTTGGCAGTAGCTTCACTAACATTGTGCCACTTCCGCTTGCCACTCTCAGCTAATTCGCCACATATTTCCGAACTGGTTTGATACAATAGCGCCTCGATGGGTTTTGAACTAATTCTGCATAGCGGTATTTGGTCACTCGATATGCTTGAAAACCAACGCCAAATCATTTCGGATTAAGTCCACAATCGACTATTATGTTCGGTTTGTTCTTTTATCAGATTCCATCAGCGTTGTCAGCGCATTGGGCTGTTCAGCATTTATAGTGCCTTTTCATTGGATAGGCATCATTTTATTTACTAGGTACGAACAAGGTTTCGGGAAAAACAGACAAACTGATCCTCGCAAATAAAGCTTATTTCGCACTTGTTGCCGCAAAAAATATCCGCCAAGCTGATCCATCGCAATTTGCGTTGGACTACGTTAAATTCGAGTAATAACTATTGCCGAGCTGATCGCTTGTTGCACTAACGAAAAAGCCTTCGCTCATGCGCAAATGGCATCGGTCTCATTTCAAAATGAAAAAGGCTCGGTCGGCTGAGAAAACTCAGCATGCAATCATCGCAAAAATAGACCTGCCTTGCAGCAGCCTCTTCAATCGACATAACCAGCGGTTTTTCCTGTTCAAAATCAATTAAAAGAGGTTGGCGTGCTTTTCTAATTGATTTGCGAGGTTAATAAAACTATTCATCGTCTATCCGAATAAAAATGACCGCGAATGCGGCCATGTTTTCAAACCTGAAATTACCCTTCAAACGAGGGCACGAAACGTCGATGTTTGCACCAGTACTGCGTAATTTCTCTTCAATATGCTCATAACCGCGGTCAATGTGGTAAATACGATTCACGATAGTTTCCTTCTGCGATACAACTAGCTAACACTAAGCTGGTTGATGCACGTAAGTCAGTCGCCATTACTTCTGCAGATTTTAATTTTTCCACGCTTGACAACAGCAGCGTATTGCTTCAATTTCGCCTTTGCACCCATGCGATTGAGCTCTGGAATGTGCATGAAACGATTTTCGAAAATGGTTTCCGTAATGCGACTAGTGCCTTCTGCGACTACATTCAATAAAGTAAATTGCGCTTGCATATCCGTTGGGAAACCTGGATGTGGCATTGTACGGATATTAACTGCTTTTTGGACGTTGTCCTTTAGAATCTAAAGTGCGCAATGTCTTCCGTTCGCGGTAACCCCATACCAGCTTCCGTAATTTTTCAATCACTGCGTCTAAGGTATCTGCTTTTCGGCACCACGACAAGCATTTTGCCACCTGAAACAGCTGCTGCAACTGAAGAGGTTCCCGTGTCAATACGGTCGCAACGACGCGATGACCAGCAACCACCCAATCCTTCAACGCCTTCAATGGTAATGGTATCTGTACCCGCACCTGAAATTTTTTGCGCCCATCGCATTTAAGAAAATCTGCGGTATCGATCAATTTCCGGCTCACGAGCTGCATTTTCAGTACGTTGTTCCTTCCGCTAAAGTGCCCGCCATCATGACGAGATAAGGTTGCGCTTACGCTACTTTTATCCATAAATACGCGCGCCTTTTAAACGACCATTTGAAGTTGCTTTCACATAACCTTCATCTAATTCGATTGCAGCGCCATTTTCTCTAAACCAGAGATATGCATATCTACAGGGCGAGCGCCGATAGTACAACCGCCCGGTAATGATACTTGTCCTCGGGGAAACGCTACTAACGGGCGCAAGCGCCGCCGAGGCACGCATGGTTTTCACTAACTCATGACGGCGCAATATAGTGTTCCATTTTTGCTTGCATCAATTTGTACCGCACCTTTTTCGTCACGTTCAACAACCACACCTAATTGGCGTAAAATTTTGAATGTAGTATCAACGTCTTTTAAATCAGGCACGTTAGTTAAAGTAACTGGTTCTTGCGCTAAAGTGCGGCAAATAAAATGGGTAACGCAGCATTTGCACCCGAAATCATCAACCGTTCCATTTAAAGTAACCGCCCCTTGTACACGGAATTTTTCCATCTAAATCACCTTTAATTCTTTTTATAAGATGCAAGCGGTCTATTTTTGCAGATTATTTTGCACAGACCGCTTGTTTTGAAATGATTAGCCAACGATATTTAATAAGCGTTCTTTCTTCCACTGTTCGGTCGAGAACACTTTTAGTGTTGATGTCATCGGATAGCGTTGGTCGAAAATAGCTCGGCTAACGGCGCATAAACTGCTTGTTGTTGTTTAACTTTACTCAACTGCGCTAATTCATCGCTGACGACAATCACGCCATAATGCGAGTTTTTCGCCTTGTGCGTGAACTTCTAAACGTTAGAGAATGCTGCTTGAGCATTTCTTCAATTTGTTTAGGTTCCATTGAAACAATCCTTAAAATATTCGTTAGAGGGTGATTGCGCTAACCACTCATCTAAATCATATAATTCTGCCAAAGTAAAAATAACTTTAGGTGTATGAATTAAGTGATTGGCCGTTTGTTTGCCATAATGATTGGAGCATTTCAGCAAGTAAGGTAAATCCTGCTGAGTCTAGATGGGTTAGCCCTGCTAAATCCTAAATACGTCTGTTGGTTACCGCTTAGCGATAAGAGACTAGCGTTGCTTCCAAAGAGGAAGCAACGTGTTGTATTCCCCAATGAGCGTTACCACTACACTTTCATTGTTTTTGAGAGACCGCCCATTGTAATGTTTTTCCGAGTGCATAAAAACGATTATTTCGCTTAATTTGATAGGTTGTTTTGCTGCTTGCAACTTGGTTTGTTAACGCATCAATGCTTGTTGGCGTAACATCACTCCATTCATTTTGTTTCGTTGCAAACATATGCTACGCCTTCAGCCGCCATATCATAAAGCTTGCCACTCGCCAGTTTTGCTGTTTTTGCGCCATTTAAAATCTAATTTAATTGGCTGTGCACGTATTTTTGTACTAAATTCACGCGAATGCTTACGATAGTTTTACCATCAACTGGTTTTTCGCTTTCGATTTGTACTTTTTGATCCGTGTATTGTGTTAATACTTGCGCGTAAGCTTTGTTCAACAAATTGACCAAATGCGTTGAAGAATGCTTCACGTTGTGCTTCAGTGGCAGAGTGAAGGTTTTACCTAACACTAATTGACCTGCACGTTGACGGCACAGTGGCATTAAATCGTTCCGCACAATAGTACGTAAATATTCTGGATTTGATTTAATTTTACTTTGGTTAGCCTTAATATCCCAAATAATTTGTCTGACGCTTGTTGTGTCAATACATAAGGGCTAGTTTCTGCGAAAGCTTGTGCAGAAACAAAAGTTGAAAATGCTACCACTGCGGTTGCGATAATTTTTTTAATTTGTTTGAACATTGAATAAACTCCAATATGTCTTAGAAAATTGCATACGGCAGTTAAAACGCCATGTGCAGGAAATTGTTTTCATTTTACCCGAAAGTTCGGGGAATAGGCAAAAATAGCGTGTATTATTCAGCTTTCGACGCCTCAGTTTTTTCAGTTTCACTATTCGCTGACTTTTTGTCGCCATATAGGAACTGACCGATTAAATCTTCTAATACCATAGCTGAATTGGTATCTGTACAGCTGCTGCCTTCTTTCATATATTCCGTTTCGCCTTCCATCATAAAGCCGATGTTTAACGCAATATATTGTTCACCCAATAAACCTGCGGTTTTAATTGAAAGTGAGCTAGTGTCTGGGATTTTATTAACATCTTGATTCACTGCTAATGCTACTTTCGGTGTATAGGTTTGTGCATCTAATTGAATGTTTTCAACACGCCCTACCACAACCCCGCCTACCTTAATCGGTGCACGCACTTTTAGTCCGCCGATGTTATCGAAAGTTGCGTAAAGATGTGTTTTTCTCGGAAGTAAATCCTTGCACACCCGCGACACGCAAGCCTAAAAATACAAGAGCCGCTAAACCTAATAGTACAAATAAGCCGACCCAAAATTCATATTTAATTGATTGACGCATTGTCTTTTCCTTTTGTGAATTAACCGCCAAACATAATGGCTGTTAAAATAAAATCTAATCCTAAACCACTAACGAGGCGTTTACCACCGTTTTAGTTGTGGCCTGGCTAATACCTTCTGAAGTTGGCATTGAGTCATCAACCGTTAAATAAGGCATCCAAACTGCTGAACGCAAAAATAACGCTTTTAATAAAGCCATTAGTTAGTCGCTAAATTAACGGAGTTTTGCATTACAGACCAGAAACTACCGCTATCAACGCCCTTTTCCATCTACTCCCAACTAATGAACCACACCCAATACTGATGGCTGTAAAAGTGCTGCTAATACAGGCATTGAAATCACACCGCCCAAAAACGTGGTGCAATAATTCGGCGTAGCGGGTCAACTGCCATCATTTCAAGGCTTGATAGCTGCTCTGTTGCCTTCATCAAACCAATTTCTGCCGTTAATGCCGAACCTGCTCGACCTGCAAACAATAATGCCGTTACCACGGGCCCAGCTCACGCAATAAAGAAAGTGAAACTAAGGTTCCTAAACTTGTTTCTGCGGCAAAATCAACCAGCACCACATAGCCTTGTAAACCCTAATACCATGCCGATAAACAAGCCGAAAGCATAATAATCAGCAGTGCACGCCTACTGAATATACTGCTGTTTAATTAAAAGCGGGCTGTGCTTACGGAGCTTTGCCAGCAAAAAGCACCCAAAGCATAAAAGCAGAACGTCGAAAGGAGCGAATAAAATGAATGACAGAAACGCAACTCGACTAATAAAATCAATCATTAAATAGCTCCTCTGTATAATCTTTCGCCGGATAAGGATCGAACCGGTCCTCTGCTACCCGATAAAATAGAACTGCACGACTTGCTCATCTTGGAGCTAGCTAACAATGCTTGGTGTACCTTTCTGCAATCACATGCTTATCAGCCACAATGTAAAGCGTAATCAGCGTACTAACACCTCGCACATCATTGCGAAACCACAATAGAAGTCAAGTTCATCGCTTGGTTTAATTTTTAATCAATTCTACGATAACGCCCATACTAATTGGGTCTTGTCCTGCAAAGGTTCATCGTACATAATTAAATCTGGATCTAACGCAATCGCGCGTGTTAATGCCGCACGGCGTGCCATCCCGCCGAAAGCTCAGAGGGCATTAAATCGCTGCGCCTCTTAATCCAACTGACTCTAATTTCATCAACACCAATTTTCTAATCACTGCTTCAGGTAAATTGGTATGTTCACGAATCAGGGAATGCCACATTGTCAAAAAGTAGATAAATCGGTAAACAATGCGCCTGATTGAATAACATGCCCATTCGCTGGCGAATCTGGTAAAAGCTGTTTATTTGAGGCTTTCGACATCTTCGCCATCGACAAAATCTCGCCGGCATTAGGAATTAACTGGCGCCAATTAAGCGGAGCAAGGTGGTTTTCCCAATCCCTGAAGGCCCCATAATGGCGCGACTTTTTCCCTTCTGCACTTGCAAATTCAGATTGTCGTAAATGACTCGCTCGCCTCAGCACAGGTGCAGGTACCTCAATCAAGTTCTCTGTACTATGCATTCAGATAATCTTTTCCTATAATAAAGCGTGTATGCTCTATCAATTTGTTTCCATGTCAAAGAGCTTTTAAAAGTTGACATTTGCAATCTAGTAATAAAAATTTAACCGCTTGCAAAATGGCTATTTTTCATTCATTTATTTTACATTTTTGATGAACCAATCTCAAATGAGTCTGTCTTATCGACACAAGCAAACGCGCTTGGTTCCCCAAGTGCATCGCTTGATTTTGTACAACACAAACATAAACAGGAAACATAATGAAAACATTTAAAAATCCATTTTATCTGCGGTAATTTTAGGCGCTTGGTATGGCTAGCTTACCAATGCAAGCACAAGCAGAAATCAGCCTTCCATTTTTTCTCAAACAACCCACAAGAACAAGCACCGTCTTAGCGGATATGTTAGATAGACAGTCCGCCTGCAGTGGTTGCAATTTGCAGAAGGCAAAGCAAAAACAGCCAAAGTCGCAGTTCTAACCGTGATAATTTAGACGGTCTTCCAGAGATTTAGAAGATTTATTTAATGAATTCTTTGGTGGTCAAAGCAGCTGTTCGCTGAAAGCGCAGCGCCCCCACAACGTCAATTTAGAGGGTTAGGTTCTGGCGCAATTATCAATGCAGAAAAAGGTTATGTCATTACCAGCAACCACGTGATTAAAGATGCGGATAAAATTGCTATTAGGATTAGAAGATGGCCGTGAATTCCAAGCAAAAATTAGTGGGTGCAGATCCGCAATCAGACGTTGCATTAGTGCAAATTCAACTCCGAAAAACTTAACTGAAATTAAAATTTGCAGATTCAGACAAATTACGCGTGCTGACTTTTGCGGTGGCTATCGGCAACCCATTCGGCTTAGGACAAAACCGTAAGACTTCTGGAATGTGTTTCTGCATTAGGTCGTTCAACGGGCAATATTGATGATGGCTACCAAAACTATATTCAAACAGATGCTGCGGTTAACTCGTTGCAACTCAGGTGGCCCACTCATTAACTTTAAAAAGGCGAATTGATCGGTATTAACACCGCTATTCTTTCGCCAAGCGGTGGCAATGCGGGTATTGCATTGCAATTCCTGCAAACATGGCAAACTAACTTAATTCAACAAATCATTGAATTTGGTGGCAAAACGCGATGTTTGCATCAAAGGAGGCGAACTTAAACGCCGATCTTGAAATGTATTGATGCACAACGAAAGGCGTTCATGAGCAGTTTTACCAAACTCTGAGCATCTAAAGCTGGCTTAAAAGCAGGCGATGTCATTACCGAATTAAACGGTCAAAAGTACGTAGCTTTGCTGAATTACGTGCCAAAAATTGCTACGGCAGGCGCGGGTAAAGAGTCTGAATAACCTACTTACGCGATGGAAAAAGTGGAAAAAGCGAAAGTAACATCACAATCTGATGGCGATGCACCAACTGCAAGCGCAACTGACTTGTTACCTGCATTAACTGGGGCACAATATAGCAATTACAGTAAAGATGGCTTTAAAAAGGGTAGAAATGTCTAAAGTGAAAAAGGTTCGACCCTGCAGAGTTACGTGGCTGAAAAAGGCGATGTGATTATCGGTGATTAACCGCACCCAAACTGCGAAACCATCGGTGATTTACGTAGAGGCCCTTGATGCAAAAACCATCTGCAATTGCACTTAACATCGTGCGTGATGGCGCAAATTTCTATGTACTTATTCAATAATTTGTAAAATTCGATGAAAAATGCCCTTGTTTGCGGGCATTTTGAATCATTACAGAATCAAAATCTTTTTGTATTCCATCTGGCATAACGCTTCTTTTGATTCAGCTTTCACGCCATAATCTCTGGCGCAAAAAATCGGCAGTGACCAATACGCACATCGTTGAACCACATTCAATTGCAGCCATATCATCACTCATTCCCATTGAAAGCGTGTCTATTCCTTCAAATTCTGTTTGCAAAGCGGTTAGTTTAGCTGCATTTTACCACAGTGATGCCGCGCTGGCTCGTGCTCAGTTTTGGAATAGCCATTAAACCACGCAGTTTTAAATTTGGTAATAACGTACTTTTTGGCTAACGGCAGTATTTCTTCTGGCGCAATACCGGACTTAGAAGCTTCATCACTAATGATTTGAATCAGCACATTCAATGGCGCCTCTACCAGCTGGGCGTTGCTCACTTAAACGTTGAGCAATTTTGAGTCTATCCACCGTTTGAATCCAATCAAAATGAGCAGGCCACTAATTTGGTTTTATTTGATTGAGTGGCCCAATAAAATGCTATTCTAGGTCGGCTTGTGCTGATTAAAAATAAGCAATTTTCTCCACGCCCTCTTGCACTAATTCGCATGCGCTTTTTGCCCCGCTTGAATTGCTCTTCACGGCGCTGACTGGCTTAGTTTTGATATCGTTAATAAGCGCACATTTTTCACGTTGAAACTGCGCGGAAAGTGATTCAATTTGTTGCTGAATTTGCGCTAAATTTTTGTGAAATCGACATTTTACCTCCTAAAATTATAATAGTGTCATCTTATCATATTGAGGAACAGACAGAATGGATTTAACCAAGATTAAATTAGTCATCACTGATGTCGATGGCGTACTCTCACTGATGGCGGTTTGTATTACACCGCTGAAGGCGAAGTCATGAAACGTTTCTACGTGCGCGGCGGACTTGGCGTGAAATGCTCCAAACTTGTGGCATTCAGGTCGGCGTTATTTCAGGTGATCATCCACTGTTGCGCAAACGTCTTGAAGTATTAAAGTGAATTTTGCCAATTATTGAGGCAAATGGAAAAACGCACGGCATGTTTTGAATTGATGGAAGCGCAGGCGTAAACTCCTGGGTACAAACCGCATTTTATCGGCGATGATACGCCCGACTTAACGCGCATTTGAAGTTTGCGGTTTGGCGATTGCTACTCGCAATGCTTCATTGACGATTGTGTGAAGCAACAATGCGACTGGCTTTTAGAAAGAAGCAGGTGCGTGATAGCGGCGCATTTCGAAGTGTCAGATCAAAATCCTTGCAGCACAAGGACGTGAAGCGATTACTTTAGCACTCGCAGATGGTTTCTGCCAACGTTGCGCAAAAATGGCGCAGTAGTTTTATCTATCAATCACTAAGACAAGCGATTGATCTGTCAAACTTTGCAAAATCAGACCTGCTATATATCGAGTCTGGCGTAACCGCATCTTTAATTTCTCTTCGAGTACGTCACTTTCTAGCTGGCGCACACGCTCGGCTTGAAATGTTATATATCCGCAAGTCTCTTGAAGCGTTGCTTTATTTTCATCTAACCAGCGGGTTTTGATAATATCTTGGCGACGTTCATCAAGCGTCGAAAGCGCATAAGCAAGGACTGAGCGGTTGCGCTCCCATTTGCTCTTTCATCTTCCAGTTCATCTGCATTTGAGCTGTTGTTGTCTTCGTAACATGGAAGGCGTGTAGGTCTGTCACTATCATCTTCGCCTACTGGCGATCAAAACCTCAAATCCTGGCCAGTCATTCTAGGATTCCATCTCTCGGCGCTTCTTGCGGAGAAACACCTAAATCATCTGCAACTCGTTCGTCCTCATTTAAACCATGCCAAACGATGCTTATTTTTACGCAAATTAAAGAACACGTTTACACGCTGTGCTTTAGTGCTGCCGCCACTTTCACAATACGCCAATTTTCCGTGCACATATTCATGAATTTTCTGCTTTTACCCAGTGTTACGGCAAAGAACCAAACGCACGCCGGCTATTTGGGTCAAAGCGCTACCTCGCTTTCATTAACAATATTCCTTCTTCAAGGAATCAAACTGCGCGAGCGTAGCCATAGCCCAAATACCCACGGGCAGTATGTATGACAACCAAACGCACTTATGCGATAAAATCAGCTGTTTTGCGGCTTCTAAATCTTCTTTATCATAGTAATAACGTTCCAGCAAGTTCTCTCTCGCTCGGCGCTAGAATCGGATATTGATTAGCGATGCGAATATAGCTATCCAAATTTCCTTTGCGGAATGTCAGATGTCTATACCGCTCTTGACGTTGGTCGCTGACGAAACTGCTTTTCTCTGCATCCAATGCTTCTATTCATCAGGATGAATAGGCTCAGCCTCTTCCGATTCGTTAATCACTTCTGCATCTTCAATCAAATCTTCATCCTGTTGTTCATAAGCGCCCCTTTGATGTGTCTCGGTGGGAGACTTGCAAAATGTTTGCAGATCTCACTCGCTTTCCTTTAAAATGTACCTAAACTTTTGGGGCTGACCCTGGATTCGACGGGATTAGCGAAGCCCAAAGCGTGCATCGTCGAGGTGCGGTAGGCCTCGTAAACAAACCGCATAGTCGCGAGCGACGAACAATACGCTTAGCAGCTTATTAACCTGTGCCTTGAGCCTTCCTTATCGCCTCAGCCTGCGCTCGTAAGACGAGGAGTTCGATAAAGTCGCAAAAACGAGATCGTGTGGACGCCGCCGCTCTGAGGATCGAAACACTAAAATTAAATCAAACCAGCCTGTCACTTGCGTGTCCTCGTCCGCTGTGCGGTAGCGTGAAATTAAAGACTAGACTAAACGTGTAGTACTGAAGGTAGAGGTACTCCGGACGTAGGGGTCTCAAATCAGCTCAACTGCGAATTGAATTCCAAACAGTGTTATAAGTCCGATAAAGCCTCTGGCATATAAAGCCCAAAGCGCTTTTTATTGATCCTATTTAACCCTATCCATTCCAACCTAATCCAACGATGAAAAGTAACACCGATGCAACACCATAATAAAATAACTTAAACCGATGTTACTACAAGCATTAAGAACCTTGTGCTGCCAAGGCTTATACCGCTATATTTCTTAAATGACAGGTGGTTCTGCTATGCCAAGCATCAGTAGCCACCGATCTTTAACAAACACCGAGCTAGACAGAGCAAAGCCTGCATGTAAAAGGAATACATAACCTTGCAGATGGGAGTGCAAGCATTCTTAAGAGTTAAAACTAATGACTCTAAATTATGGATTTTAACTATTACCACTCTTTTCACTACATCAGATATCAGTTTAGAGTATTTATCCTGAATTGTCTCGCCTGCTCGCTCGTAAAATAAGAGAGATGAATATCGCTCATTATGATCGACACCAAAAGTTAGACTCGTTATTTAAAGGACTGTTTTCGATATTGTATCGGACCCAGTCCCTTTTAATTTAGTGGTCTGATTCTTCACGAGAGTACTGCACATATCATTGATAACCTTTTCCAGCTCATCAACGCTAGTAAACGATTTTCCATGAAAACACGCCGCTCACTCGCCCAAAAGCTTTCTTTCATTGCCGCATTATCCAAACAATTCGCTGTCAGACATACTTTCTGAGAGACCTATTTTTCGCTATTAGGCGTTGATAGCTGGGCATTTGCATACTGGATGCCTTGTCTGATCGTTGCTACAATATCGAAAACAGTCACTTTAAATCACAGTCTCAACTCTGTCGGATCACTAAATGACTCGCTGCTAAACTCATATTGTGTAATTAACCAAACTACTCCAAGTGTAAAAGCTTGGTAATCTGCTAAAGTATTGCTCTACTTGTGGATTTTAATCACATCGTTACAGGTAAGAACGTCGGCAGACAGGTCAAAGCCGCTGATGAACCTCGTTGAGTTTGCGAGGGCGCATGTATAACGCATCCACGCCTTTGCGTGCACGAAGTCGCCTTCGCGATGCAGGCCTTCATCAGGGCATTCCAAGTAAGCCGAAAGCATGTGCTTTTTGCCTTGCACATAGTTGCCACCTGTCCACAGCTGGCAGCGTTGGATTAACACGATGGCGACCATCACAATGTAAAAGCTCGCCGTGTCCGGCGCTAATACTTCATCTGTATGTCACTGTCCAAGGTTCGTGCATCCACCAGCCAGGCATCTGCCAAATCACGGTCATCCATCCACAGATCGATTTCTGCTTCAACATCATAGCCAGCATCAATCACGGTTTCTTGTACATTGTGTCCGCGTGCGGTCGTAAATTTCAAAAAGTTTTTGCAAATCTCCGTCAAAATCTGTCTCGCTCGTTTTTATCTAAAACTCAGCGGTATGCATAACAACAAAAGCTCGTCATCAAACCATATTTTTCAATGAATACTTGAAAGTAGAAAGGCCATCTCATTGGTTTCAGACGAGCTTTGTTTATGAATTCAATCTCAGGTAAAACAATGATTTGGTAGCTTGCGACAGACTATTATTAAGCTTTAAGCTTTTCGCATTAACAAGCCTTCCTCAAAATTAGAGTCTGTCACGTACTGCATTAATATAGAAGCCTGTTTTCGTGCCAGTAAACCTTTATTTTCATAAATATATAGCACTCATCTATATTTTATTATCAATACATTTTGCACTTTCATTTTCATTTCACAAACTACATTCATTGTTGATTTTAGAATTGTTAAAAAGCTGATACTTCTGAAATTAGTTTATCTTTCCTATCATCACTATCTCGTATCCTGATAAATCAATCTAGGTAAGTATCAATTTGTCTATGAATTCTCTGAACAACAAACTTCTCAAGCTTATCGCGATAGCTCATCTTTTTATATAACTAAGTAATTCATCGTTAAATTGTTCTTGTTTTATTAGTTAATTCATTACCAGTGAAAAACCTACTATTTTAATACTTCATATGGACAGAGGGAAGAGTAAATATATTTTTCAATTTTCAGAACACAGTAGTACTTTGATGCCTTGTTCCTCAACTCTTTTATTTGAGACTATCACGTGATCTCTATCTACAATCCCTGCAGCACTTTATATTTAATATAGGCATATCCTCATTTAATTTTCGTAATGATGAAACAGCCTGAATGCATCTTTACAAGATCCTTTAGGTATAACTGTCCATTCCAGGATAACAAAAGACGATAGGTTTCCATATCTAAACTTGTTTTTCGCCTCTACAAATAGAAATGGGTTTTCTGCTACCTAAAAATCAAAGTGATCGTTTGCTCATCAAGCTCGCTATCTGGAATTTCTGAAATATCCCAAGCAGGATCAGAATAATAATTACGAATCACATATTTTGTTGCAACTCTCGTTGCTGCAAATTCAATATCATGCGTAATCATCCTAAAAAGAGCAATCAGGACGTAATTTTTCAATTTCATCCCATAAATTAGAAATAATTGATTTGTGAATATGCAATTCTGGTTCATCAAAAATTAAATAGAACCTTCATTAGCGGAAAGTACTTGCCCTAAAAATATAAAAAACAACAGCACTCTCCATCGCTCATCTCTGAAGCTGAGTAATCAGCACTTTCAGTACCAATAGAAGATACTCTTATATCATCTGCCGTTATGTAATTTTTAAGCGGTAATAATCAATTCCCATACTTCTTTGTAATATGTCTAATTGGTTTGCTATTGGTAATACTTTCTTACTAGATGAGTTTTTGGTAGTAACAGAAGATTATTTGTTGAGCAAATAAATATTGAAGAGAAATCTAGTCAAAATCATTAAGCAAGAGAGTAGAGCTTGCATCCCATCTGCAGACCTGCTCTATAAGAAATTGACATATCATCCCATTCGACACCATAGATTAACTTTTTTAGCTTTTGATTCCAGTACTTTTATTTACATTAGGATTTAATTTAACGCTCATGCGCTGCAATTCGATGTGCTTTTTCTCTAATTTGTCTTCGTAAATATACAGCAAGACGAGTTTTTACCAGATCCATTGCATTGTAATAATTGATTGTTTTTCCAGCTTTTCTAGAGTTAATTCTAAATTTGAATTGTCTTTTTCTGGGGATATTTACATTACACATCATTTTTCCTAAACTAAGATGGAATCTGTGATTAGATTTGTTTTAAATAGAACAAGCATACAACGGCACATTCACTACGCACTCTGTTCCGATAGTCGCCATATTGAAAACCATTACTTATTCAAGCATAAAACTATTCTACATAATACTCAATCAGCAGCGAGGGCTCAAATGCTCGCCTCTCTCAAACTCATATTTTGTACTATCCGAACAATACTTTTCCAAACGTCGTAGTAGTCTGCTGGGCATTGTTCTACGTGTGGATTTTGTAATCACATCGCCGCGATAAGAATGTCGGCAGACGTCCAAGCCGCTGATTCGTCGAGTTTCGTGGAAGTGCATGTGTACTTGCATCCACGCGCTTTGCCTTCGCCAAGAAGTAGCAGCCTTCGCGAGTGAAGGCTACCAATCGGCGCATGGCCCAAGTAAGCGTGAGCATGTGCTTACCTTGACACGGCAAACCATACCGCAGTGCCGTAGCCTTCGGTTGGAGTGCGACACGATGGCGGCCATCGCTGTGGTAAAAGCTTGCCGTGTCCGGCGGTTATTAATACCATCTATGTGTCACTGTCGCTCGTGCATCCCACCATGCGCCTGGCATTTGCAGGCTACAAATCACGGCATCCATCCACAGTAATCGATTTCTGCCTCCAACATCGCCCAGCCGGCATCAATCACGGTTTCCTCTTACATTGTGTCCAAAGTGCAGTCAAAACACCTTTCGCTGCGGAAGTGGCGGTTTAACTTCGCCCATGCGAATGTCCGAAATTCTTACCACGTCCAATAATAAAATATTCATCTTTTGTGCTCCTAAAACAACAACGCAAAGAGAAGCTTTATTATGCGTTTGTGCTTTATACTTATACCGCGGGCAAAAATACTCTTTGCGTTGTGTAAACAGAACAATAAAACTGAAAACAACTTCTGAGGAGAAATTAACGGTAGCTTTGTGGCCTGAAGTGAGTCGAAAATGGCAGTTTTCGTTACATGCAGCACGTGAAGCAGCTGGCGATGGCAAATTCCGCAGTAAAGCCGTGCGTGAAAAAGACTGCAGAAGAAAATTGGGCGTCAACCTAATCAACCGCACCACGCGACAGCTGATTCAGACTAGAGAGAAGAAGGTTCGCAATATTTTCGCCGAGCACAGAAAATTCTGCAAAGAAATGGCTGCAGCAGAAGCCGAAATGTTGGCTGTGCACGAAGTACCACACAAGGCGCACTACGCGTAGATTCTGCCATGCTGCCGATGGTGCGACTCTGCCCCGTGCCACTGGCGCTGCATTTCAATGAACGCTATCCGCATATCCAACTTTCACCAGCTCTGCACGAAGGCTATATCAATCTGACTGATCGCAAAGTCGATATTGCTTACGGAGCCGCGCGCGTGGACGATTCTGGGCTGCGTGCGTCATTTGTTTGATAGTCACTTCCGCGTAGTCGCCAGTCGAACTACTTGGCAAAACGCGGTACGCTACAATCGACTGAAGATCGCTTGCCAGCCATCAGTGTTTGGGCTCTCACCGAACCTAGTTCACTAAATACATGGGCAGTTTTAGATGCTCAAGGAAATCCCTATAAAATTTACTGCACCTTTAGCTCGCCAGCGCAGGCAGTAAATCTTACGATCGTGTGCCCCGCTCGGGTTGTGGTGTGCTTGTTTATCAGATTTTTGGTGGACAATGATATCGCTGAAGGAAAATTAATTTCGCAGCACTTGCTGAGTGCAAACCTCCAATCAAAACACTCTTCAATGCTGTTTACATTAGCGAAGCGATATAGCCGCCAAACCTTCCGTTGCTTACGCGTATTTTTGGATTTTAGTGAGGAACTGGGACATGAGCAAAATAATGAGCGTAAAATAAGATATTAAGTGGCTTATCTCATCGCCAACCACACACAAGCCTTTTCAACTGAACTCTCTGACCCAGCGATAGGCAGGATCTTTATGTGTCCGCCCGTGCCAACCTCGATGTGGGCGAAGCCACCCGCATTTCAAGGGTGGTTCAAACCGTTTGAGATTGTCTCAAATGGGTAATCAAGCGTTCCGGGCACGACGTGTAATCAACCGCGCTTTTGCTCCAGTAATTCAGGCAAGACACATGAAGTTTTGTACCGACAGGCTGACGTTTCTTTGTAGCCCCATGGCTTGCAGGGGCTTGGTCGGTATCAACACCGCCGCCAGCTGCCGCCATACGAAATCAAGGCTTGCTCTAACTGGCAAAACTGCTCGGCGTAAGTCTTCTGATTGCTGGGCTGTTGCGATCGTGGCGAACAGCACAAAATATAGCGGCGTTCGTCATACAAATGCGCACGTGAATATCTGGTGGCTGAGAGTTTGGCGTGACTAACGCAAAGTCAATTTCGTCGCTGTTCCAGCCGACTTTTGCACGATGCTTTCGCGTTAATCGCCAATACCACCACTTCCTAATTTTCGGTGCTTGGATTTTCGGTAAACGCAGAAACGGCGCGCAATTACGGCACGCATTGCGTAATCGGTGCAGGCGATGCGTACGGTTAACCACAGCCGTTGACTCGGATCAAACTGTGGCGGCTGTAGTAACTGTCTCTTCATTCCTTTCTGCACCTTTAACTTTCAAAGCTAGCTCTAGCCCGATTGCATATTGTTAGCAACGACTCTATTCCTTCTGAAACCCAAAGATTGTCAGCGCAGATCACGTTGCACAAAGCGTTCAGCATAGTGAAAACCGCAGCCCATGGCTTTGTGGTAGCCGTAGCTACAAACAGTATTGCAGGAAATCTCTACGAACGCTTATTGCATCAAGAGCTGTTTGAGTTGCGCTCAGATAAACCCAATGTGCGCATACATATTATTGAGATTTTAAGTCTCAGGAAAATAAAATGCCGTCTGAAAGGATCAGATTTCAGGTCTGGTGTTCTTTTAGAAATCACGCTTTTATAAAATCTATTTTATGAAATCTTTCTCCTCATCTTCATCATCTTGATAATTTCATTTAAGTAAAATGATCCATTGATCAAACTCATCTTCATATCTCTTATTTTCAGAAACTATATAATACTCGCACTGTGGCAGAACGATAGGTTCTCCGCAAAATTAACGCGAGTATATGAAAGAGTTGCAAATGGCTTTTTACCGCCCCAGCAAAACACTGGGTGAGGGAAATAGCTTTTCATGTCGCCTCGCCGATGTTTGGATTATAACGGCTAAAGTATAAAATCTCCGATCCATTTTCTTCTTTAATGGATTACAACGAGCCCAAATCTTTTTCCAAGGTGGTCGTCGCGATGATTCCTGAATTTCGTGGCACGACGGTGTCGCGACACCCACTAGGGAGGTTTTGAAAACAGCTGACTATTACCGGGCGTGAGTATCACATCGGGATTCACATGGCGGTGGTGGCACTATTGCACTGGGCGATGTTCGGTGGACGACAGCTGCTCTGGCGTGATGCATGAGAGAAATGCACCTCGAAAAATTTGCTAAAGAAGGCGTTTTGTTCGGAGATGGCACAATCCTTTGGGTTAATTTGCCGGCAAAGATAAAACTGACAACGCCAGAGTATCAAGCTGATTAAAAGCTGAAAATACTCGGTCGTGGCAGTACCAGACCAATGCAGGTTCGGTCAGAGTTATCGCCAGCGACTGCTCAATGTGACAGGCCCTCGGATACATTTAGCTCAATTAATATGTGGGATACGACAATGAATGCGAATGCTGCCTATATATATACCAGCATACCAGCAAGTCATAATGTGATTATCCTTGTATGAGACGGCACGATCCCAGTTGGTGGCAAGGCGATTGCTCGACGCGTGGTAATTGGTTACCTTTGAGCGTGGCGCTGCAGATGTGTTGATTGAATCCAATAATACTGCAAATTGATTCTCACAGGCGAGCCTCAATGAACCTGTTGTGGGATATGGTCCATTGTTACGAATAGTCGAAGAAAACTTCAAGCTATTCACGATGTACAATCAGGTAAATTTGGAGTGGCCTTTGTAAACAAAGCCACTCTTCGAGTGGCTTTTTGCAATTATAAATTTTAACTTTGCCAATCACATAAAATTGTCTGCTAACTATTTAATACAAGATTATCAAAAATTCATTGACTTCATGACTTAACTATTTACTCTGCTTAGCCAATGCTAGCATTTCTTTAGCATTCGCTAAGACAGCCTCGGTAATTTTGCTGCCTCCTAACAAACGCGCTAATGCGCTAATTCTTTCCTCTTCTTTAAGATGAGCCATTGTGTGTTTCTGTTTGATTGTTTTCACATAGTTTCTGCACATTGAAATGATGATGCCCATAGCTCGCTACTTGCGGTAAGTGAGTCACGCTAAACTTGGCATTTTTGCCCAATTGTCTTAATAATTTTCCGACTGTGGTTGCAGCAGAACCACTAATGCCAACATCCACTTCATCATACATCAATTGTTGGCGTAGAAAGTTTATTTGCGGTTAATACCTGTACTGCAAGAGAAATACGTGATAACTCACCGCCTGAAGCATATTTTGCTAACGGTTGCATTAACTGTCCATAGGTTACTGCGTAAGTTAAATTCGACAAAATCAGCCCCTTGTGGAGATAATTTTTCGGATCAAATTTAACATCTACAAAAATTCTCCATTTTTCCATGGAAAGCTGCTTAATTTGCTGGGTAACTTGTTCCGCTAACTTTTTCCCCCGCTGCTTGCGCTTCACTGAAATTTGCTCAGCTAATTGCACACACACTGTTGGTGTGCGGCTCGCTCTTGTTCAATTAGTGCTTGTTCATTTTGTGAATGATCTCACAATTCTTGTAGTTCTTGTTGTAACTTCGCATGATGTTGCCATAGTTGATTTGGCAACACATGATGCTTACGTGAAAGTGAGATCGTCTTTGGCTATGCGTTCATCTAATTCTTTCAACATTTCTGGATCTTGTTCGATATGATCCGCTAGATTTCTCACTTCTGGAGCTCGCTTCTTGTACTCTGAATAAGCGCTCATTTAGCATATCTAAGGCTGATTGATAGCGAGTATCAACTTCCGCTAAATCTTCTAAATCGCGAATAGCTTGATAAACTCAAGCTATCAGCATTGACATTATCATCATCATCACCTCTAGTACAGATTGAGAAAGCTCAGTTAACGATTCAGCATTTGAGAGTCTAGCGTGCGTTTCTTCCATCTCTTCAAATTCATTTTCTTTAATCGCAAATCATCTAGCTCTTCCACTTGATATTGTAAAAGCTGCTTTTACGCGCTTCATTTTCTGCACACCGTTGATGGTAATTTTTACGTAATTGATATTGCTGCGCCAATAGTTGATAACTTTGCTGCATTTCTGCTAAATCAGCATGTAAATCTCGCATAATTATCGATAAGCTCCAATTGATATTCATTTTTCAGCAAAAAGTTGCGTGCATGCTGTCCATTAAGATGGATTAAATACTGCCCCAAGTTCTCGTAGTTGAGAAGCTGGTATCGGGTGATTATTCACGAAAGCTTTTAGAACGTCCTTCAAGGTTAATCATTCGACGCAAAATACACTCTCTGAGGATTCTCTTCATCCAGTAACTCTCGCTCAGCAAGCCACTGATAAGCAGGGCTATTAGCTGCATAAAGAAAGTCGCTGAAATATCTGCTTTATCTGCACCATGGCGAATCATGCTACTTTCTGAACGATAACCTAAACCAAAGCCCAGCGCATCAATCGCAATAGATTTACCCGCACCCGTTTCACCAGTACTGACTGACATTCCTTGTTCTAGGTCTAAAACTAGATGGCGCACAATAGCAAAATTATTGACAGAAAGTTGGGTAAGCATAATGAAAAATCCCTGAATAAAAACCAATTTATTGATAATAATACCAGTAGTTTTTCAAACAGTAAATATACAAGAGGCACGCTCACATCTTGTGGGGGATATAGCAAAAGAGTTGGAGTGATTACCTATTATTTTGAAGTGAGTAGATGATAATAATTCTCAACAATTCAAGCAAGATAATTTACAAAAACTTACAAATGAGAATATTTCTCATTTAGACTTTATTGTCTATTTTTCGAGAGGTTTTTGCAGATCTTTTGCTTTTTGACTGCTTGCGTTTTTATTTTTCTTCGCTTCACGTTCTCGGCTCTTTAAAAATAGGCAATTTTTCTGCCACTTTTAGCCTTTTTCTTTGCCGTTTTTCCTACTTGAATGCCTTTGCGAAAATTATTTAACAACGCAAAATCAATTTTTCTCATCTAAATTTACGTTAATCACTTTTTACCCGAACAGGATCACCTATTCGAGCAAATAATGCCACTTCCACCAACAAGGCGTTGTCTATCTGCATCATAGTGATAATAATCGTTCTCTAGTGTTGAGATATGCACTAAACCATCAATCAATAGCTCATTGAGTTTAACAAATAAGCCAAACCCTGTGACTGAAGAAATCACACCATCAAATTCTTCACCTAAATGATCTTGCATAAATTCGCATTTTTAACCAATCTGCTACTTCACGCGTTTGCTTCATCCGCGCGACGCTCCGTTGCAGAACATTTATCGCCAAATTGATCCATATCATCTAAACGATAATGGTAGCCACCGCCATCGGTATAATTACGGGTATTTCCCTTCTCTTTTTCAATTAAATATTTGATCGCGCGGTGTAACAAGAGATCAGGATAACGTCTAATCGGTGAGGTAAAATGCGCATATTCGGTTAATGCTAACCCGAAATGCCCAATGTTATCTGCTGCATAGACTGCTTGTTTTAACGAGCGAAGCAACATTGTTTGAATAAGTTCACGATCTGGACGGTCGGCAATTTGTGTCAATAATTGTGCATAATCTTGTGGCGTTGGATCTCAACCCAACTGACCAAGTAATACCGCACTCTTTAATAAAAGATTTAAAGCTGGTTAATTTCTCTTCGCTTGGTTTGTCATGGATTCGATAAAGCGCTGGCTCATTCGCTTGTTCAACAAAACGTGCTGCTGCAATATTGGCGAGAATCGTCACTCTTCAATCAATTTATGTGCATCGTTACGAATAACGGGTTCAATACGCTCAATGCGCCCTTGTGGGTTAAAAATAAATTGATTTTCGATTGTTTCAAACTCAATTGCACCACGTTTTTGGCGTGCCCCGACTAACACATTAAACATCGCATAAAGCTCCTCTAAGTGCGGAACTAAAAGGTGCATAACGTTCACGTAATAGCTCATCTCCTTGAAGAATTTTCCACACTTTCGTATAAGTTAAGCGTGCGTGTGAATTCATAACGGCTTCATAAAAACGATAACCCGTTAATTTACCATTTGCTGATACCGTCATTTCTGCGACTAAACAAAGCCGATCAACTTGCGGATTTAAAGAACAAAGCCCATTTGAAAGAATCTCTGGCAACATTGGAATGACGCGATTTGGAAATAAACCGAGTTCCCGCGGTTTGCTGCTTCAATATCTAAAGCAGTTTTTGGACGTACATAATAACTAACATCAGCAATAGCCACCCATAAACGCCAACCCTCATTTTCTGTGCAAATACGGCATCATCAAAATCTCGTGCGCTTTCGCCATCAATGAGTCACTAATGGCAAATGGCGTAAATCTGACGACCCTATCAGCTTCTTCTGGCACCTCTTCTTGGAAATTGTCGAATCTGTTTTTCGACACCTTCGCTCCAAACATGCGGGGATCATGGTTTCGCAATGCAATTTCTATTTCCATTCCAGGCGCTAAATTGTCCCCAAGGATTTCAGTAATCACGCCAATTGGACGGTGGGAAACCCGATTTACGTGGTTGTAATTCCACGACCACCACTTGCCCCATTCTTGCACCTAAACGTTCTGTTTCAGGAATCAGGATATCTTGCTGAATACGGCTATCATCGGGCACCACAAAACCAATCCCACTTTCTAAGAAAAAGCGACCAACAATATGTTTTTGCGTGCTTCTAATACTCGTACAATCCGCACTTCTTTACGGCCACGTCGATCTGTACCATTAGGTTGAGCTAACACAAAATCGCGTGCATCACACGATTCATCTGACATTGGGAATAAACCAATCATCGCCTTTATCTGCTCCTTCAACTTGCAAAAAGCCATACCCATCCACGATGCCTGTTACGGTTCCTTTAACTAAATCCATCCGGCAAGGCATAACAATTGCGTTTAGTAAACACTAACTGCCCATCATTTTCCATTGCTCTCAAACGGCGACGAACGCCTTCTATACGCTCTTCATCATAAATATGAAAAGCTTCTAACAAGTCCTCTCGACTCATCAGGGGCATCAAATTCACGAATCGTTTGTAAAATAAATTCTCGCGAAGGCACAGGATTCTCATATTTTTCTAATTCTTGTTGGTAATTCGGATCTATAATCATATTATTCTCTTTAAATTATGTGTTATTAGGCATTCTCACGCTTTTCAAGATGTGTTTACCTAATAAAAAGTTAAAAACATTTGCAAAACTCTACTTTTTGAACTTATGGAAAAATCCAATAGATGATAACAATTCTCAACTTACAAATTGAATTGTAAAATCTATCAATAGACCTTCATTTTCATTTTAAAATAGTTATAATGATAGTTGACAGAAACAGTCATCAATCATGACTCCTGTCCTATCTACATAACATAAAATTTTCACTCTATTTATACATATTGACCTCATTAGAAGAGGATTTTTAAATAATAAAGGAATTTTTAAGGTGAATAAACAAACCTCTCTATCGCCATTTCATTAGCGATTACCTCATCAATTACTACCGCAAAAACCGTTCAAGGAAACAATCAAGCAAGCAGTGACTCTGCTGTCGTTTTTGGAGACGGCAACATTGTTTTCTGGGCTAAGAGCAACGGCTGTCGGAACCAATAACAAAGCTGGCGTAGGCAATGCTATCGCTATTGGTGTTGAATCTGAAGCAACCATTGCTGTACCTGCTGAAGCTAACTCCGATAAACCTTCAAATCCTCTTGCCATTGGTACAAAAGAAAGCACAAGCTGCTGAGACTGTAGCAATTGGTGAAAGACGCAAGCCACTAAACAAAATGCCAATGCATTTGGTTCTAAGCAATAGCATCAGGTAAAGTGCCTTAGCATTGGGTTTCTGGCTCAAACGCGACCGCTGATTCTGCAGTTTCTATTGGTAATGATGCGCAACGCAACTGCTAAATCATCCGTTGCAATCGGTGGATCGACTAATGCAACAGGCGTATTCTCCACTGCAATCGGTGATTCATCTAGCGCATCAGGTACTCGCAGCGTAGCAGTTTCAACTAATGCAAAAGCATCTCGAGTGAGATCTAGTCTTGCAATCGGCACAGAGTCAAACAGCTCAAAAAGAAAAATGCGATTGCTATTGGTCAAAAGCTCGAAATGCTGCTAATGAAAATGCTGTGGCAATTGGATGCTCGAGCTGACTCTTTCTCGTCATGCCGTGGCATTAGGCGGTGCATCAACTACCAGAGATGCCACTAAAGAAACACAAGCGACTGTTGGTAAGATTACTTATTCAGGTTTTGCTGGCACAGATGGTACCGCTGTAGTTTCTGTAGGAAAAGATTTTACTCGCCAAATTGTTAATGTTGGCGCTGGTAATATTTCAGCAACCTCGACTGATGCCATTAATGGTAGCCAGTTATATGCTGTTGCTTCGCAAGTTTCAAAAACGGCGATAATATGTGCCAAAAATAACACAGTAAATATTTACCGAAAAATGCAGGCAATATCGCGAACAACACTGCAAACGCTCGTCCCAAAAATGCAGACAATATTGCAAACAACACTGCAAACATCAGCAAAAATGCGAGACAACATTGCAAACAATACTGCAAATATCTCGAAAAATGCAGAGCAACATCGCAAACAATACTGCAAATATCTCGAAAAATGCAGGCAACATCGCGAACAACACGCGAATATCAGCAAAAATGCAGACAATATCGCGAACAACACTGCAAATATCAGCAAAAATGCAGGCAATATTGCAAACAACGCTGCAAACGTATCGCCCCAAAATGCGAGCAACATCGCGAACAACACTGCAAAATATCTCCGAAAAATGCGGAGCAATATCGCGAACATTGCACTGCAAACATCGCTTCAAAAATGCGAGGCAACATCTGCGAACAACACTGCGAATATCAGCAAAAATGCAGACAATATCGCGAACAACACTGCAAATATCAGCAAAAATGCGAGGCAATATTGCAAACAACACTGCAAACATCGCTTTCAAAATGCAGGCAACATCGCGAACAACACTGCAAATATCTCGAAAAATGCAGGCAATATCGCGAACAACACTGCACAAACATGCGCTGAAAAATGCAGACAATATTGCAAACAACACTGCTAATATGCCCAAAAATGCAGGCAATATCGCGAATAACACTGCAAACATCACGAAAAATGCAGACAATATCGCGAATAATACGCAGCTAATTAACCAAAAACACGCAAAATATTGCTAATAACAAAATGCAATTAATCAATTGGAACGTCGGTAAAACGATACCGATCCGTAAAATCAATCGCGTTGATCGTCGCTCGTGCAGGTATTGCTGGTGTTGCGGCAATTGCCTCTGCACCGAATGCGCGTAAAGATGGTAAAGGCATGATTTCTGCAGGTGTAGCACATCGCCGTGGTGAAGCGCTATTGCAATTAAGGCATCACGTAACTCTGATAACGGTAAGTGGTCAAGCAACGATAAATGGTGCAGAGCGATACTCGCGGACAATTTACAGTGGTGCTGGTGTCGGTTATGAGTGGTAATCTCTCAGACTAATAACAAGGTTGTTCTTTCGAACAACCTTTTTATTCCACAAGCGGTCAAATTTGATCAAAATTTTGCAAAAGATATGCAAACTTGACCGCTTTTGCATGAATAAACTGCTATCCAAAGCGACTGGCTTTCAGACGGCATTATCAAAACCTCGCCGATCTTCATTTCCACCAATCTAGTCGCAGTAATTATCTGGACGCTTCAGATTTCTCACTATTCCATGCCACTGGTGCTCGGCATTGTGCAGGGGATTAGTTGATTTAGATAATAGCCTGTCTGGCCGCTTCAAAAACCTCATTTTAACGCTCATTGCTTTTTGCGACTTCTTGTTGGGGAGCAACCTTAGCGCTTAGCTATGGCTGGCTGTTTATTCCATTTGCGACCATTTTGTGCATTTGGTCTGGTAATGCTTGGGGCATTGGGTCAGCGATACAATACCATTGCTTTTGGTACATTAGCCGTAGCGGTTTATACCTCTCTAACCTTAGCGAAAATAGCTCGTCTATATTAAATATGGCGATGATACTTACCGGTACGCTCACTTTTATGGTTTAATGGCAATGTTGGTGCATATCATTTTTCCTAATCGCACAGTACAAGAAAATCTTGCCCGCTCATATGAAGCATTGAGTGCTTATTTACAAGCAAAATCTGCCTATTTCGATCCAGACGATGATGATTTAGCACAAAAACAGATGCTCCTAGCACAAGCGAATACGCAGGTAGTCAACGCATTTGACCAGACTCGGCTTTCTCTCTTCTATCGACTACAACGCCATACTCGCCAAAAACGCACGCAGCGAATGTTGCGCTACTATTTCACAGCACAAGATATTTTAGAGCGAGCGAGTTCTGGTCATTATCAATATTACTGAGTTATTTAGCGCACTTAATAACAGCGACTTAATGTTCCGTTTCCAACGAGTGTTAGAGCTGGAAGCAGCAGCTTGCTTACATATTGCTTATGCACTACGCCACGGGGAGATTTATCAACATGGCATTCGTGTGGGAAAGCCTTACAAAGGGCTCTTTAACTCGCTAAATTACCATCAAGAACAAGGGCTAAAAATATCCACCGCTGGTTCTCTATTGCAGAAAACCTCCGTAACATTGAAGGCAACCTAACCAAGATTGAATCAGGTGAGAGATGAAGAACAAGCGGTCGAAATTCGCAAAAATTTAACAAAATCCGACCGCTTGGTGGGTGGACCCGTTTCTGGCTTTCGTAATATGATTCGTGCGGTATGGGCACAGTGCACGCTTTCATCGCAGCTCTTTCGCCATGCCGTTCGTATTGCCTTTGATGGTAGGCATATGGCAGCCTAGTGCCACTTTTTCCGAGCTTGATAACAAAGGCTATTGGATTTTACTGACTGCCATTTTTGTCTGCCAACCAACTACTCCGCCACCAAAAACGCCTTATTCAGCGGGTTGTCGGCACAATTTTAGGCGTATTGTTCCGGAATATTGGTGCAGAATATTACATTGCTTCCACACTTGAAGCGAAACTGGGACTAATTGTCATTAGTGGCAGCCTTTATACCTTCTTCCGTTTCCGAAATTATGGTTTCTCTACTTGCTATATTACGATTTTAGTCTTAGTTAGCTTAGATATTACAGGCATTGGCGCGGATGAAGGCATTTTACCTCGTGTGTTAGATACCTTTAGTTGGCACCGCGATTGCGTGGTTTGCGGTTTCATTTATCTATCCAGACTGGAAATACTTAAATCTGCATGAGAACTTGAAAAATACCCTAAAAGCTGAGCGGGCATTATTTGCGTCATATTATGGCGCAACTGCAATTGGCTATAACGATAATCTTCCATATCGCATTGCAAGACGAGATGTGCGGAACTATATTTCAGCCCTCAGTGGCGCAATTTCCAATATGCATAGCGAGCCCAAAAATATCAAGATGCGCTCAGTTTTGCTAACATTATTTGAGAGGTCGACTTATACGCTATTAGGTTATATTTCAGCATTAGGCGCCTGATCGAATAGCGCAAGCATCGCTGAGATCGCCAATTAGATTTCTCAGCCTTGTTTTATACTCAAGGAAGAGAGTTTGCTAATTGGATTGAACGTATGTGCAGAAGGAAAAACAACCTCTGCCAAAATGGACGTCAACTGGCCATGATTGCACAAAAATTGAACCACTTTGAGCAAACACATCCAACAAAAAGTAATGCATCCACATTGGTATTGATTTCAACAATTGCGTTTAATCATTGGAATTACTCCCGCAACTGCAAACATTGGTAGCGAAAAACGCTATCATCAACAAGAGAGAGAGAAAATAAGGCGGACTAATCGCCGCCTTATTTACTATCGCCAAAATAATTTCTACAGGCGATTTTCTGATTTTTAACTTTATGCCCTTGTAAGCGTGGCGAATCATTTCAAAGGAAGCGATGGGCAATTTTCTTCGTGTAGCTGTTTAATCGAATGAACCTTAAGACAGTAATGCATTGAGCATATGATGATCATCAAAGGTTGCTAGGAACAATTCGCCGTTAAGCACTTTATTTGTGTAATGATGCTCCGTTAAATAACGCAGCACTCCTTCCATTAACGTATAAGCGCCCATAAAGCACCGCTTGTGGCAAAACGCCTAACTGCTCACCGTTTCTTTCATCATTTCATAGCCGGAATCCGATTGGTAATCTTTTGGCCCAAAAATCCAACCGCTTGTCGGCGTAAGTTTTGCTTGCTCAACCCTTCATAAAAACCTGAAAGCGTGAAGCGCTTGGTGAAAGCAGCTGCCCGCCGAAATAATAAAATTCATTCAGCTCATAAGCACGCACAATATTTTCTACTAATTGAGCAATGTGGGCGTATCATCGCACCACACGACGGAATAGTTAACGTTGGAATATGACGGTCAATTTGCACAATCGGCGTATGTTTAATCACTTTTTATAATAGCTGGCATCTTGATGTGTTGGCGCAGTGACAATCAGATCAACCTGTCTATCAATAATCGCTCGATCGCCATTTTTCTCTTGTTGCGGATCATCATCTGAACAAGCTAATCAGCAAGTACAATCCTTGCTGGCGACAAAGATTTTTCTAACGTTTTTGCGGTTAATGCAAAACCATAGTTGGTTAAATCTGGTACTACCAAGCCAATTACATTGGTGCGCTGTGCTTGACGCGCTTTGGCGCAAACATTCGCGCGATAGCCATGTTTTTCCACAACTTGGCGGACTTTTTCTTGTGTTTCTGGGCTAATCCGAAAACGGTCACTTTTCCCCATCTAGCACCATGCTGACAGTCGTTTTCGATAATCGCATATAGCTGTGCAATATCATTCAGTGTTAAACGTTTTTACTGGGGCATCCATGGTTATCCGTAATATGGGTGTCTGAAAAATCAGTTGCTGATGCCATCAGCTGGCATCAGCACTCCATCATATTTGAATTAAATATCCAATAAGTGAATTGGCATCACTTGAGCAATTTTTCACGCTGTCATTGGACGCGAAGCACTAATGCTGTTGTGCGCTGACGAATAAAGAAACGAGAAGTCATCACTTTTTCGCCACCATTAAGGAAAATTTCCACCACAGAGCGGTCGAGTAAATGTCGAATTCGTTTCTAATTTCTCTACTTCACAATGGCGCACGCTATCAAATTTTAACATCAATCTGTTTGTTCGGTTTTGGCTGCGGTCAAGGGTCACTTTACCGTTAACACTAACTGAGCTGTAATTGCCCAAAAGAAAGTCGAGATCAAGTGGTTGATTTTCAACTGATTTACCAAATGGCTGAGTATCTAAATTTGCAAAATTTTCTCCTGATAATTCGACCGCTTGTAAGGTGAAGTTTTCACGATTGGGCGTTGCTTAATCGCATTTTCCACGGAGATTTGGCGTGGCATGGTTAACATAGAGTGCCATTTAAAGTCATCTGTCGGGTAAGAGTCGGGTCATGGCAATCGCGCACCGCGAAAATTCGATCAGCCGTAATGCTCAGTTCTTCTAATACGTTCCGCTACCAAAACATTGTCGGATTAGTTGCCTAAAGCACTAAGTGGCGTGGTAATTATTTTGGTAACGATTTGCTTCGTAATTTCCTTGCGGTGACCAGACGAAAACAGTCTTTCCCGCCAAACTGGAAGGATCAGGGCACTCCCACATAAATACATGCTCGTTATTAAAATCTTGCAACAACTTCGCGATTAAGCGCGGTGTATCTTACAAATTATCATTTCATGACTAAGCAAGTTCCGTTAAATTCTCACGCCGCCCCTATTACAAAAACAATTTTGCCTTCTTTCGTCACATATGGTTTAGGATCGCGACATATTTCCCGTGTAACCGTTTGGTGCTTGTATAGTGCAGCGTTTTCTAACAATTTGCATTTATCAAAATCGCAATATTTTGATGTGGAATGCGCGCATTATCGCTTGGTCGGCGCGTGTTGCCAGTATAAAAACGCAACAATTTGATCTTCCCATAAAAATCGCCTGTGAATTATTGGCGACATTAAATAAGGCGGCGATAGTCGCCTTACACTACAACTCTTCTTGTTGATGATAGCGTTTTCTCTGCTACAACGTTTGATTTGCGGGGTAATTCCACGATTAAACGCAATTGTGAATCAATACCAATGCGGATGCATTACTTTTGTTGATGTGTTTGCTCAAAGTGCGGTTCAGCTCTTGTGCAGTATCGTGGCCAGTTGATCGTCCATTTTGGCAGGCAAGCCCGTTTCTGCATTACTGGCTCACGTTCAATCCAGCTGGAAGCAACTTCTCTTCCTTGAGTATAAAAACAAGGCTGAGAAATCTAATTGGCGATTCAGCGATAGCTTGCGCTATTCGGATGAGGCGCCTCACGCCGAATATAACTTAATAGCGTATAAGTCACTAATAATGTTGGGGCAAAACGAGCAGGCGCATCTTTGATATTTTGGGCTCGCTATGCATGTGGATTGCGCTCGAGGGCTGAAATGACAGGCCTGCACATCTCGTCTTGCAAATGCGATATGTAGATCATCGTTATAGCCAAATTGCGAGCTGCGCCATAATATGACGCAAACATATGCCCGCTAGCTGTTTAGGGTATCAAGTTCTCATGCAGATTTAAAGTATTTCCAGTCTGGACAGATAAATGAAACCTGCAAAACCACGCGCAATCGCGGTGCCAACTAAGGTATCTCAACACACGAGGTGGCGCTGCCGTCATCCGCGCCAATGCCTGTAATAATATCTAAAGCTAACCAGACTAAAATCGTAATATAGCGTAGTGAAACCATAATTTCAGTGGAAACGGAAGAGTATGGGGCATGCCACTAATGACAATTAGTCCCAGCTTGCTTCAAGTGTGGAAGTGGCCGTAATATTCTCGCACTAATATTCCGAACAATACGCCTAAAATTGTGCCGACAACCCGCTGAATAAGGCGTGGTGGCAGGTAGTTGCTGGCAGACGTTTCATGGCAGTCAGTAAAATCCAATAGCCTTTGTTATCAAGCTGGAAAAGTGGCACGAGGCTGCCACATATGTCGTTACCACAAAGGCAATGCGAACGGCATGGCGAAAGAGCTGCGATGAAAGCGTGCATTAGCCTGCCCTACGCGTCGAATCATATTACGAAAGCCAGAACGTAGGTTCACGCAAGCGGTCGGATTTTGTTAAATTTTTGCGAATTTCGACCGCTTTGTTCAATCATCTTCACCCGATTCAATTTGGTTAAGCTGCCCTCTCACCATGTGCAGGTTTTCTGCAATAGGAGAACCAGCGGTGGATATTTTGTAGCTCCTGTTCTTGATGGTAATTTAGCGAGTTAAAGAGCCCTTGTAAGGCTCACACGAATGCCATGTTGATAAAACTTCCCCGTGGCGTAGTGCATAAGCAATATGTGGGCAAAGCTGCCGCTTCCAGCTCTAACACTCGCTGGAAACGGAACATTAAGTCGCCGTTATTAAGTGCGCTTCAAATAACCGTCGTAATATTGATAATGAGCTAGAACCCGCTCGCTCTAAATATCATCTTGTGCCGTGAAATAGTAGCGCAACATTCGCTGCGTGCGTTGGCGAGTATGGCGTTGTAGTCGATAGAAGAGAGAAAGCCGAGTTTGGTCCGTGCGTGCTGATTCACGTCTGCGGTCTGCAGCTAGGAGCATCTGTTTTGATGCTAAATCATCATCGTCCGGATCGAAATGAGCTAGTTTGCTTGTAATAAGCTACTCAATGTGGGCGGGCAAGATCCTGCTTGTACCGTGCGATTAGGAAAAATGATATATAACATTGCCATTAAACCATAAGTGACGTACCGGTAATTATCATCGCCATATTTAATATAGACGAGCTATTTTTCGCTATAAGTTAGAGAGGTATAAACTGCTACGGCTAATGTACCAGCAATGGTATTGTATCGTGACCTAATGCTGAAACATTTACCAGACCAAATGCAAATGGTGCAAATGGAATAAACAGCCAGCCACCAGCTACTAAGGTTACTCCCAACAAGAAGTCACCAAAAGCAATGAGCGTTAAAATGAGGTTTTTTGAGCGGCCAGACAGAGTATTATCTAAATCTAATCCCCTGCAATAATGCGAGCACCAGTGGCATGGAATAGTGAGAAATCTAAGTGTCCAGCAGATAATTACTGCGACTAGATTGGTGGAAATGAAGATCAGCAAGGTTTTGACTAATGCCGTCTGAAAGCCAGTCGCTTTGGATTTTTTTAGCAGTTTATTCATGAAAGCGGTCAGGTTGCATATCTTTTTGCAAATTTTAGATCAAGTTGACCGCTTGTGGAAAATAAAGTTATTTCGAAGAACAACCTTGTTGATAGTCTGAGAGATTACCACTCACCAACCGACTGGCACCACTGTAAATTGTCCGCAGTATCCGCTCGCACCATTTACGATTGCTTGACCACTTACCGTTATCGAGTTGCGGCGATGCCTTAATTGCAATAGCGCTTTCACCGATGTGCTACCTGCAGAAATCGTACTCTTACCATCTTTACGCGCATTCGGTGCAGAGCAATTGCCTGCTTCAGCAATACCTGCACGAGAGCGACGATCAACGCGATTGATTTTACGATCGGTAATCGTTTACCTGACGTTCCAATTGATTAATTGCATTTTTGTTATGGCAATATTTTGCGTGTTTTGGTTAATTAGCTGCGTATTATTCGCGATATTGTCTGCATTTTTCGTGATGCTGCAGTGTTGTTCGCGATATTGCCTGCATTTTTGGTGATATTAGCAGTGTTGTTTTGCAATATTGTCTGCATTTTTGGTGATGTTTTGCAGTGTTGTTCGCGATATTGGCTGCATTTTTCGGATATTTGCGTTGTTCGCGATGCTGCCCGCATTTTGGGTGATGTTTTGCAGTGTTGTTTGCATATGCCCGCATTTTGCTGATATTTGCAGTGTTGTTCGCGATATTGTCTGCATTTTTGCTGATATTCGCGGTGTTGTTCGCGATGTGCGTGCCTCGGGCGTCTGCAGTGTTGTTCGCGATATTGCCCTGCATTTTTCGAGATATTTGCAGTGTTGTTCGCGATGTTGCCTACATTTTAAGGGTGATGTTTGCAGTGTTGTTTGCAATATTGCCTGCATTTTCTGATATTTGCAGTGTTGTTCGCGATATTGTCTGCATTTTGCTGATATTCGCAGTGTTGTTCGCGATATTTGCCTGCATTTTTCGAGATATTTGCAGTATTGTTTGCGATGTTGCCTGCATTTTTCAGATATTTGCAGTATTGTTTGCAATGTTGTCTGCATCTTTTGCTGATGTTTGCAGTGTTGTTTGCAATATTGTCTGCATTTTTGGTGATGTTTGCAGTGTTGTTCGCGATATTGCCTGCATTTTTCATGTTACCGTGTTATTTGCAATATTATCGCCGTTTTTGAAACTTGCGAGCAGCTATAACTGGCTACCATTAATGGCATCAGTCGAGGTTGCTGAATATTACCAGCGCCAACATTAACAATTTGAGAAAATCTTTTCCTACGAAACTACAGCAGTCCCTCATCTGTGCCAGCAAAACCTGAATAAGTAATCTTACCAACAGTCGCTTGTGTTTCTTTAGTGGCATCTCTGGTAGTTTGATGCACTGCCTAATGTCGGCATTTTATATGAAGAGCCGCTCGAGCACCAATTGCCACCGCATTTTCATTAGCAGCATTTGAGCTTGACCAATAGCAATCGTCATTTTTCTTTTGAGCTGTTTGACTCTGTGCCGATTGCAAGACTAGATTCACCAGATGCTTTTATTAGTTGAGAAACTGCTACGCTGCAGACCTGATGCGCTGATGAATCACCGATTGCAGTGGAGAATACGCCTGTTGCATTAGTCGATTCACCGTATTGCGGTTTTGGATGATTTAGCAGTGCGTTGGCATCATTACCAATAGAAACTGCAGAATCAGCGGTCGCGTTTGAGCGAACCTAATGCTAAGGCACTTCGCTTTCGATGCTATTGCTTGTGAACCAAATGCATTGGCATTTTGTTTAGTGGCTTTGCGCGCTTTACGCAATTGCTACAGTCCAGCAGCTTGTGCTTTCGCTTTTGTACCAATGGCAAGAGTTTGAAGGTTTATCAGAGTTGAGCTTCAGCAGGTACAGCAATGGTTGCTTCAGATTCAACACCAATAGCGATAGCATTGCCTACGCTAGCTTTTGTTATTGGTTCCGACAATCGTTGCTCTTGGCCAGAAACAATGTTGCCGTCTCAAAAACGACAGCAGAGTCACTGCTTGCTTGATTGTTTCCTTGAACGGTTTTGCGGTAGTAATTGATGAGGTAATCGCTAATGAAATGGCGATAGAGAGGTTTGTTTATTCACCTTAAAATTCTTATTATTTAAAATCCTCTTCTAATGAGGTCAATATGTATAAATTAGGGTGAAATTTTATGTTATGCAGATAGGACAGGAGTCATGATTGATGACTGTTTCTGTCAACTATCATTATAACTATTTTAAAAATGAAAAATGAAGGTCTATTGATAGATTTTACAATTCAATTTGTAAGTTGAGAATTGTTATCATCTATTGGATTTTCCATAAGTTCAAAAAGTAGAGTTTGCAAATGTTTTAACTTTTATTAGGTAACACATCTTGAAAAGCGTAGAATGCCTAATAACACATAATTTAAAGAGAATAATGATTATAGATCGCGATTACCAACAAGAATTAGAAAAATATGAGAATCCTGTGCCTTGCAGATTTATTTACAAACGATTCGTGAATTTGATGCCCTGATGAGTCGAGAGGACTTGTTAGAAGCTTTTTCATATTTATGATGAAGAGCGTATAGAAGGGTTCGTCGCCGTTTGAGGAAACAATGGAAAATGATGGGCAGTTAGTGTTTACTAAACGCAATTGTTATGCTGGGATGGATTTAGTTAAAGGAACCATGCTGGGGCATCGTGATGGGAGTGGCTTTTTGCAAGTTGAAGGAGCAGATAAAGGCGATGATTGGTTTATTCCCAATGTACAGATGAATCGTGTGATGCAGCGATTGTGTTAGCTCAACCTAATGGTACAGATCGACGTGGCCGTAAAGGGAGTGCGGATTGTACAGGAGGAAGCACGCAAAAACACATGTGTTGGTCGCTTTTTCTTAGAAAGTGGGATTGGTTTTGTGGTGCCCGATGATAGCCGTATTCAGCAGATATCCTGATTCTGAAACAGAACGTTTAGGTGCAAGAATGGGGCAAGTGGTGGTCGTGGAATTACAACCACGTAAATCAGGTTCCACCGTCAATTGGCGTGATTACTGAAATCCTTGGGGATACTTAGCGCCTGGAATGGAAATAGAAATTGCATTGCGAAACCGCTGATATCCCGCATGTTTTGGAGCGAAGGTGTCGAAAAACAGATTCGACAATTTCAAGAGAGGTGCCAGAAGAGCTAAGTTAGGTCGTGTAGATTTACGCCATTTTGCCATTAGTGACTATTGATGGCGAAAAGCGCACGAGATTTTGATGATGCCGTATTTGCACAAAAAGAAAATGAGGGTTGGCGTTTATGGGTGGCTATTGCTGATGTTGATTATTATGTACGTCCAAAAACTGCTTTAGATATTGAGCAGCAAACCGCCGAACTCGGTTTATTTCCCAAATCGCGTCATTCAATGTTGCCAGAGATTCTTTCAAATGGGCTTTGTTCTTTAAATCCTGCAAGTTGATCGGCTTCTGTTTAGTCGCAGAAATGACGGTATCAGCAAATGGTAAATTAACGGGTTATCGTTTTTATGAAGCCGTGAATTCACACGCACGCTTAGTACGAAAGTGTGGAAAATTCTTCAAGGAGATGAGCTATTGAACGTTATGCGCCTGGTTCCGCACTTAGAGGAGCTTTATGCGATGTTTAATGTTAGTCGGGGCACGCCAAAAACGTGGTGCAATTGAGTTTGAAACAATCGAAAATCAATTTATTTTTAACCCACAAGGGCGCATGGAGCGTGAACCTGTTATTCGGCAACGATGCACACAACTGATTGAAAGAGTGCATGATTTCTCGCCAATATTGCAGCAGCACGTTTTGTTGAACAAACGAATGAGCCAGCGCTTTATCGCATGACAAACAAGCGAGAGAAATTAACCAGCTGCATCTTTTATTAAAGGTGCGGTATTACTTGGTCAGTTGGGTTAGATCCAACGCCACAGATTATGCACAATTATTGACACAAATTGCCGTCCAGATCGTGAACTTATTCAAACAATGTTGCTTCGCTCGTTAAAACAAGCAGTCTATGCAGCAGATAACATTGGGCATTTCGGGTTAGCATTAACGAATGCGCATTTTACCCTCACCGATTAGACGTTATCCCGTCTCTTGTTACACCGCGCGATCAAATATTTAATTGAAAAGAGAGGAAATACCCGTAATTATACCGATGGCGGTGGCTACCATTATCGTTTAGATGATATGGATCAATTTGGCGATAAATGTTCTGCAACGGAGCGTCGCAGCGGATGAGCAACGCTGAAGTAGCAGATTGGTTAAAATGCGAATTTATGCAAGATCATTTAGAGTGAAGAATTTGATGGTGTGATTTCTTCAGTCACAGGGGTTTGGCTTGTCTAGACTCAATGAGCTATTGATTGATGGTTTAGTGCATATCTCAACACTAGAGAACGATTATTATCACTATGATGCAGATTAGACAACGCCTTGTTAGTGGAAGTGAGCATTATTTATCGAATAGGTGATCCTGTTCGGGTAAAAGTGATTAACGTAAATTTAGATGAGATTGATTTTGCGTTGTTAAATAATTTTTCGCAAAAGCATTCAAGTAGGAAAACGGCGAGATGGCTAAAAGTGGCAGAAAATTGCCTATGAGAGCCGAAAAGACAGTGAGCGAAGAAAAATAAAACGCAAGCAGTCAAAAAGCAAAAGATCGCGAAAAACCTCTCGAAAAATGAGACAATAAAGTCTAAATGAGATATTCTCATTTGTAAGTTTTTAAATTATCTTGCTTGAATTGTTGAGAAATTATTATCATCTACTCACTTCAAAAATAATAGGTAATCACTCAACTCTTTACGCTATATCCCCCACAAGATGTAGCGTGCCTCTTGTATATTTACTGTTTGAAAAACTACTGGTATTATTATCTAATAGGGTGGTTTTTATTCAGGGATTTTCGTATGCTTACCCAACTTTCTGCCTGTCAATAATTTGCTATGTGTGCCATCTGGTTTTAAGACCTAGAACAAAGGAATGTCAGTCGTTACTGGTGAAACAGGTGCGGGTAAATCTGTGTACCTGCAGTTGATGCGCTTGGGCTGTTTTGGGTTATCGTTCGAAAAGTGCGCCATGATTCGCCATGTGGGTGCAGATAAAAGCGGGTCAGCTCGGCGACTTTCTTTATGCAGCCTACAGCCCTGCTTATCAGTGGCTTGACACTGAGCGAGTTACTGGATGAAGAAGAATCCTCAAGGTGTGTTTTGCGTCGAATGGAGGTGTAACGCGAAGGACGTTCTAAAGCTCTCGTGAGATAATCACCCGATACCAGCTTCTCAACTACGAGAGGCTTGGGCTGAGTGTTAATCTACCATCTTAATGGACAGCATGCACGCAACTTTTGCTGAAAAATGAATATCAATTGGAACTTATCGATAATTATGCGAATTTACATGCTGATTTGCTGAGAAATGCAGCAAAGTTATCAATATTGGCGCAAAGCAATATCAATTCGTAAAGTACCATCAACAGTGTGCAGAAAATGAAGCGCGTAAACGCTCTTTACAATATCAGGTGGAGAGCTAGATAATGTTTGCGATTAAAAGAAAAGATGAAGTGAGAGATGGAAGAAACGCACGCTAGACTCTCAAATGCTGAATCGTTAACTGAGCTTTCTCAATCTGCTACTAGAGGTATTAAAGTGATGATAATGTCAATGCTGATAGCTTGAGTTTATCAAGCTATTCGCGATTGAGAAGATTTAGCGGAAGTTGATACTCGCTATCAATCAGCCTTATGACCTATGCTCATGGGCGCTTGTTCAGAAAGTGCAAGAAGGCGAGCTCAGAAGTGAGAGATCTAGCGGATCATATCGAACAAAGATCCAGAAATGTTGAAAGAATTAGATGAACACGCATAGCCAAAATCGATCTCTTTCACGTAAGCCTCATGTGTTTGCCGAAATCAACTATGGCAACTTATCATGCGAAGATTACAACAAGAACTACCAGAAATTATTGAGATCATTCACCAAAATGAACAAGCACTAATTGAACAAGAGCTGAGGCCGCACACTGCCAACAGTGTGCTGCAGTGTAGCTAAAACAAATTTCAGTGAAGCTTGCAGCAAGCAAGAGGAAAAGATTAGCGGAACAAGTTACCCAGCAAATTAAGCAGCTTTCCATGGAAAATGGAGATGTAGATGTTAAATTTGATCCGAAAAATTATCTCCACGAGGGGCTGATTTTTGTCAATTTAACTTACGCAGTAACCTTGGACAGTTAATGCAACCGTTAGCAAAATTGCTTCAGGCAGTGAGTTATCACGTATTTCTCTTGCAGTACAGGTATTAACCGCAAATAAACTTTCTACGCCAACAATTATTTTGATGAAGTGGATGTTGGCATTAGTGGTTCTGCTGCAACCAGTCGGAAAATTATTAAGACAATTAGCAAAAATGCCAAGTTTATGTGACTCACTTACCGCAAGTAGCGAGCTATGGGCATCATCATTTCAATGTGCAGAACATATGAAAACAATCAAACAGAAAACACAATGGCTCATCTTAAAGAAGAGGAAAGAATTAGCGCATTAGTTTATTAGGAGGCAGCAAATTACCGAGGCTGTCTTACGAATGCTAAAGAAATGCTAGCATTGGCTAAGCAAAAGTAAATAGTTAAGTCATGAAGTCAATGAATTTTGATAATCTTGTATTAAATAGTTAGCGAACAATTTTATGTGATTGGCAAAGATTAAAATTTATAATTGCAAAAAGCCACTCGAAAGAGTGGCTTTGTTTCTAAACAAATTCCAAATTTACCTGATTGTACATCGTGAATAGCTTGAAGGATTTCTTCTCGACTATTCATAACAATGGACCATATCCCAACAGTTCATTGAGAGGCTCACCTGTGAGAATCAATTTGCAGTATTATTGGATTCAATCAACACATCTGCAGCGCCACGCTCAAAGGTAACCAATATCACCGCGTCGACAATCGCCTGCCACCAACTGGATCGTGCCGTCTAACACAAGGATAATCACATTATGACTTTGCTGGCATGCTGAACATATGGCATCTGCATTCGCATTGTCGTGTCTCACATGCGAGCTAAACGTACCGCAGGGCCTCACATTGAGCGACCACGCGCGATAACTCGACCGAACCTGCATTATTCGGTAATGCCACGACCGAACATTTTCAGCTTTAATCGCTTGATATTTTGGCGTTGTCATTTTATCTTTGCCGGCAACATCGCAAAGCTGGCACCATCCTCGAACAAACCGCCTTTAGCAAATTTTTCAGAGTGCATTTCCTCTGCATCACGCCAGAACCAGCTGTCATCCACCGAATCATGCGCTTTCGTTGCCAGCTGGTGCCACCACCGCCATGTGAATCCTGATGTGATACTTCCGCGTGATAAGCAATAGTCAGCGCTTTCAAAATCGGTGTGGGTGTTCAGCGACACCTCGTAAAGCATAAGTCAGAATCATCGCGACGACCACTCCTGGAAAAATTTGGGCTCAGTTGTAATCCATTAAAGAAATGGATCGAGATTTTTATCTTTATCGTTATAATCTAAACATCGAAGGCGACATGAGTCTATTTCCTGCAATGTTTTGCTGCGGTAAAAACATTTTGCAACTTTCATATAAAAACTCGCTGTTAATTTGTAGAACTCTATCGCCCTGCCAATGCAGGTATTATGTGTTCGAAATAGAGATAAAGATGAGTTTGATTAATGGATATTTTACTTAAATGAAATAATTATCAAGACATGAGAGATAGGAGAAGATTCATAATTTTTAGATTTTATAAAGCGGTTTCTAGAACACCGCCTGAAATCTGATCTTCAGCGGCATTTATTCTAAGACTTAAAATCTCAATATTTCATTAGTGATCTAAGCACCAACTCAAACAGCTCTTGATGCAATAAGCAATGTCTTAAGATTTCCTGCAATACTGTTTGTAGGTACAGCTCACAGGCTGCGGTTTTCACTATGCTGAACGCTTTTGTGCAATATGATCCGCTGGACAATCTCTGCCTGCAGAAGGAATAGAGTCGTTGCTAACAACCAAATCGGGCTTTAGAGCTTACGAAAGTTAAAAAGGTGCTGAATGAAGTAGAACAGTTATTACAGCCGCCACAGTTTGATCCGACAACGGCTGAATTAACCGTACGCATCGCCTGCACCGATTACGCAATGCGTGCCGTAATTGCGCCGTTTCTGCATTTACTGAAAATCAAGCACCGAAAATTAAGTGGTGGTATTGGCGATTAACGCAAAGCATCGTGCAAAAATCAGCTGAACAGCGATAAATTGACTTTGCGTTAGTCACGCCAAACTTCGCCACCAGATATTCACGCAAAAATTTGTATGACGAACGCTATATTTGTGCCGTTCGCCACGATCACCCAATAGCCCAGCAATCAGAACTTACCCTTGAGCAGTTTTGCCAGTTAGAGCAAGCCTTGATTTCCTATTATGGCGGCAGCTTCAGCGGTGTTACCGACCAAGCCCTGCAAGCCATGGGCTACAAAGAAACGTCAGCCTGTCGGTAGCAAAACTTTATTGTCTTGCCTGAATTACTGGAGCAAAGCGATTTATTGGCAGTCGTGCCTGAACGCTTGATTACCCATTTAGACAATCTCCAAACGGTTTGAACCACTCTTTAAAAATTCATGGCTTCACCAAAACATTGATTTGGCACGAACGGACAATAAAGATCCTGCCTATCGCTGGGTCAGAGAGTTGATTGAAAAGGCTTGTGTGGTTGGCGATGAAAGAAATAAGCCACTTAATATCTTATTTTACGCTCATTTTGCTCATGTTTTTCCCAGTTCCTCCACTAAAAATCCAAAAATACGCGTAAGCGGAGGTTGATAGCTTTATCGCTGTAATAAACAGCATTGAAGGGGAGTGTTTTATTGGAGGTCTTTGCTCAACAAGTAGCGGAATTAATTTTCCTTCAGCGACTATCATTGTCCACCAAAAATCTGATAAAACAAGCAATACCACAACCTGAAAGGCACAATGATCGTAAGATTTCACCACCGTTGGCAGTAAAGTGCGTGAATTTTATAGGATTTCCTTGAGCATCTAAAAACCGCCCATGATTTAGTGAACTAGGTTCAGTGAAGCCTAAACATTGATGGTTGGCAAGATCTTCAGTTGATTGTGGCGTACCGTGTTTTGCTGAGTAGTCTGACTGGCGACTACGCGGAAGTGACTATCAAACAAATGATGCACGCAGCCCAGAATCATCCAATTCACTGGCTCGCAGGCAATATCGACTTTGCGATCAATCAGATTGATGATAGCCTTCGGAAGAGGCTAGTGAAAGTTGGATATGCGGATACGTTCATTGAATTTTGCAGCCAGTGGCACAAGCAGATGTAGCACCATCGGCATGGCAGAATCTACGCGTAGTATGCCTTATGGTACTGTGCACAGCCAACATTTCGGCTTCTGGCAGCCATTTCTTGCAGAATTTTTCTGTACTCGGCGAAAATATTGCGAACCTTCTTCTGTTAGTCTTAGCTGTCGCGTGGTGCGGCTGATTAGGGTTGACGCCTAATTTTCTTCTTCAGTCTTTCACCACACGGCTTACTGCAGAATTTGCCATCGCTAGCTGCTTGCGCTGCATGGCTGAAACTGCCATTTTCGACTACTTGTACAAATACCGTTAATTCTTCAGAAGTTGCTCATTTTATTATTCTGTTTAACGCAAAGAGTTTTTTATTTTTGCACTTTTTAAGCATAAAGTAAAACAGCATAATAAAGCCTCCTTTACTATTGTTTTAGGAGCAAAAGATGAATATTTTATTATTAGATGGTGGTAAAGATTTCGGACATTCGCATGGCGAAAGTTAAAACCACACACTCACAAAAAGCGAAAGAAGTTTTGACCGGACTTGGACACAATGTAAAAAGAAACTGTGATTGATGCCGGCTATGATGTTGAGGCAGAAATCGAAAAATTCTTGTGATGGATGCCGTGATTTGGCAAATGCCAGGCTGGGTGGATGCACGAGTTGGACAGTGAAAAAATACATAGATGAAGTATTAACCGCCGGACACGGCAAGCTTACCACAGCGATGGCCGCCATCGTGTCACTCAACCGAAAGGCTACGGCACAGGTGGTTTGTTGCAAGTAAAACACATGCCTCGCTTACTTTGGAATGCGTGATTGAAGCCTTCACTGCGAAAGCGATTTCTTCAAGGCAAAGGCGTGGATGCGTTATACATGCACTTCCACAAACTCAATGAATTTATCGTTTGACCTGTCTGCCGACGTTCTTATGTAACGATGATTAAAAATCCACAAGTAGAACAATACTTAGCAGACCAAGCACATTTTGAAAAGTATTCTGATAATTATACAAATATGAGTTTAAGTGAGCATTTGAGCTCACTTTTTGTATTAGTATTATGTAGAATAGTTTATGCTTGAATAAGTAATGGTTTTCAATGGCGAATTATCGGGAACAGAATTGGCTAGTGAATGTGTGTTGTATGCTTGTTTCTATGTTAAAACAAATCTAATTACAGATTCCATCTTAGTTTAAAAAGGAAAAATGATGTGTAATGTAAATATCCCCAGAAAAGACAATTCAAATTTAGAATTAACTCTAAAAGCTGGAAAAACAACAATTATTATTGGTGCAAATGGATCTGGTAAAACTCGTCTTGCTGTATATTTAGAAGACAAATTGAGAAAAAGCATCGAATTGCAGCGCATAGCGTTAAACTTAAATCCTAAATGTAATAAAATCTGGAATCAAAAGCTAAGAAAAGTTAATCTATGGTGTCGAATGGGATGATATATCAATTTCTATAGACAGGTCACAGATGGGACTCATAAAAGCTCCCTACTCTCTTGCTTTAATGATTTTGACTATCTTCTTCAATATTTATTTGCTCAACAAAATAATCTTGCTGTTAAAAATAACCAAAAACTCAATCATAGTAAAGTATTAACAATAGCAAAACTAAATTAGACATATTACAAGAAGTATGGGAACGATTATTACCGCTTAAAAATTACATATAACGGCAGATGATATAAGAGTACTTCTATTGGTATTGAAAGCGCTGATTATTCAGCCTCGAGATGAGCGATGGAGAGTGTACATGTATATTTTAGAGCGGTACTTTCCACAATGAAGGTTCATTTTAATTTTTGATGAACCAGATGCATATTCACAAAATCAATTATTTTAATTTATGGGGAAATTGAAAAATTACGTCCTGATTGTGTGTGATGATTACGCATGATATTGAATTTGCAGCAACGAGTTGCAACAAAATATGTGATTCGTAATTACTATTCTGATCCCGTTTGGGATATTTCAGGAAATTCGAGATAGCGAGCTTGATGAGCAAACGATCACTTGATTTTAGGTAAGAGAAAACCCATTTTCATTTTGTAGAGGCGAAAACAAGTTTAGATATGGAAACCTATCGCCTTTTGTTATCCTGAATGGACAGTTATACCTAGCGATCTTGTAGAGATGTCATTCAGGCTGTTTCATCATACGAAAAATTAAATGAGGATATGCCTATATTAAATATAAAGTGTCAGGGATTGTGAGATAGAGATACACGTGATAGCTCAAATAAAAGAGTTGGAGAACAAGGCATCAAAGCACTTTGCATTTCTAGAAATTGAAAATATATTTAGCCTCTCTCGTGTCGCACTATGAAGTATTAAAAATAGTAGGTTTTACTGGTACTGAATTAACTAATAAACAAGAACAATTTAACGATGAATTACTTAGTTATATAAAAATGAGCTATCGTAGGAGCAAACTTGAGAAGTTTGTTGTTCAGAGAATTCATAGACAAATTGATACTTACCTAAAAAGAATTGATTTATCAGATACGAAGTGATAGTGATGATATGAAAGCTAAACCAATCATCAGAAGTGTCTGCTTTAATCTGGGTTCTAAAATCAATGAATGGATTTATGAAATGAAAAATGAAATTCAAAATGTATTGATAATAAAAACTATAGATGAACGTGCTATACGTGCGAAAATAAAGGTTTGCTGGCATAAAACAGTAGTCTATATTAATGGGTACCACAGTAAGTCTAATTGAAGAGCTTGTTAATGAAAAACTTGAAAGAACCTCACAGTAGTCTATTGCAAGCTATCAAATCTGTTTTCACCTGAATTAGAATTCATACAAATGCTCGTCTGAAACCAATAGACAGACCTTTTCTACTTTCAAAGTATTCATTGAAAAATAGTAGGCTTTATGATCGAGCTTGTTATGTAAAAACCGCTGAGTTTAGATACGAGCGAACAGATTTTGATCGGAGATTTGCAAAAACTTTGAAATTTGACTTCGCACTCCTGACACGTTAATGTACAAGTTAGAAACCGTGATTGATGCTGGCTATGATGTTGAAGGCTAAGAAACGCAGTACCCTTGTGGATGGATGCCGTGATTTACGTGGAGATGCCGCTGGTGGATGCACGAACCTGGACAGTGGTGCCGCAGATGACAGTATATTAACCGCCGGACACGGCAAGCTTTTACCACTAGTGATGGTGGCTTCATCAGTGTTAACCAACTGGAAGGCTATGGAACAGGTGGCTTATTGCACAGGCAAACATACACATGCTTTCGCTACTTGAATGCCTCTGATTGAAGCTTCTCTCATCATGCGAAGGCGACTTCTTCGAAGGCAAAGGCGTGGATGCGTTATACTATGCACTTCCAGCAAACTCAACGAGTTCATCGGCTTGACCTGATCTGCTGACATTCTTATGTAACGATGTGATTAAAAATCCACAGAGTAGAACACTTTAGCAGATTACCGTAGCACACTGGAAAAGTATTTTGTTAATACACAATATGAGTTTAGAGGCGAGCATGTGATCCTGACCTCAAAAAGCTAGACTGTTGTTTAAAAGGACCGCTTTTCGATATTGTATCAGACCCTAAGGCATCCATTATCAAACGCCCAGCTCATCAACGCCTATTAGCGAAAATAGGATTTCAAAGTATGTCGCGAAAAATTGTTTGGATCACGCGGGCAATGAAAAGTTTTCGCGAATGAAAAACGGCGTGTTTTCATGGAAAATCGTTTACTAGCATTGATGAACCGGAAAAGGTTATCAACGATTGGTGTGTGTGGTACTACAATGAAGAACGAACTAATCAGCACTTAAAGGACTGAGTCCGATACAATCTCGAAACAGTCCTTTATAACAGTATCAACTTTTGGGTCAGATTGCGATCGAGCGATATTCATCTCTTTATTTTACGAGCTGAGCAAGTCAGACAATTCAGGATAAACTACCTAAACTGATATTTTATGCGTAGTGAAAGGGTGGTAATAGTTAGATCCATAATTTAGAGCTCATTAGTTTTAACTCTTAAGAATAGCCCACTCCCATCTGCAAGGTTGTATTCCTTTCAGCAGGCTTCTTTGCTCTGTCTATTTCGGTGTTTGTTAAAGATTTTGTTGTTCTGGCATGCAGAATTACCTGTCATTTAAGAAACATAAAAGCGGTAAAGCCTTGTAGCACTAAGGTTCTTAATGCTTGTAGTAACATCGGTTTAAGCCATTTTATTATGGTGTTACTCATCGGTGCTACTAAAATCGTTGGATTAGTTGGAATGGGATAGGGTTAAATAGATAATAGCCTTTGGGCTTTATATACCAAAGGCTTTTATCGACTTCCTATATACACACTGGTTTGGAATTCAATTTGCAGGAGCTGGGGGACGGATCGTCCGAAATTAGCTCTACCTTCAGTACTACACGTTTAGTCTAGCTTTACCCACCTACCGCTGCAGCGGACAGACACGCAAGCGATAGGCTAGTTTTGATTTGAATGTAGTGTTTGATCCTCAAACGGCGGCGCGTCCACACGATCCTCGTTTTGAAGCGACTTTATCGAACCCTCGTCTTACGAGCGGAAGCTGAGGCGATAAGGGTTTCTTTAAGGCAGGTTGCTAAGCTGCTACAGCGTATTGTTCGTCAAGTCTGCGACTATGCGGTTTGTTTTACGAGGCCTCACCGCACCCTCGACGCGCACCTTGGGCTTCAAGCTAATCCCGTCGAATCCAGAATCAGCCCTGCAAAAGTTTGGAAATTTTCAGCGAGCGGTAAGATCTGCAAACATTTTGCAAAGTCTCCACCCGACGACAAAATAAAGAGACGCTTATGAATAAATATCATGACGAAGATTTGATTGAAGATGCAGAAGTGATTGAATCGGAAGAGGCTGAGCCTATTCATCCTGATGAATTAGTAGCTACTGGATGCAGAGAAAGTGCAGTTCATCCAGCATTGCTTCACAGGCGGTATGCCTGTTCCGCAAGGAAACTGGATAGCCGCATTCCGCATCAAGCTAATCAATATCCGATTCTCAAGCGCCGAGCAAGAAAAAGAACTTGCTGAACGTTATTACTATGATGAAGATTTAGAAGCCGCACAGTTGATTTTATCGCATATGCGTTTTGTCATACATTGCCGTGGCATTTGGCTATGGCTTACTGCTCGCGGATCTGATTCAAGAAGGGAATATTAAGTTAATGAAAGTGGTGGAAAGCGCTTTGACCCAAATGTTGGCGTGCGTTTGGTTTCTTTTGGCCGTACACTGGGTAAAAGCAGAAATTCACATGAATATGTGCTGATTGGCGTACTGTAGTGGCAAACCACTACCAGCACAACGTAAATTGTTCTTTAATTTATGCAAAACAAGCATCGTTTGGCATGGCTTTAATGAGGATCGAAATTGCGAGAGTTGCAGATGATTTAGGTGTTTCTCCGCAAGAAGTGCGAGAGATGGAATCTAGAATGACTGGCCAGGATTTAGGTTTTGATTTGCCAGCATAGGCGAAGATGATAGTGACGCCTACACTCCTTCCAGAAGTGTATTTAGAAGACAACAGCTCAAATTTTGCAGACGAACCGGAAGATGAAGAGCAAATGGGGAGAAGCAACTGCTCAACTTGCTTATGCGCTTTCGACGCTTGACGAACGTAGCAAGATATTATCAAAACCCAGCTGGTTAGATGAAAATAAAGCAACGCTTCAAGAACTTGCGGATAAATATAACATTTCTTGCCGAGCGTGTAGCGCCAGCCAGAAAATGCGGCACTGAAGAAAAATGTAAAGATGTATTACGCCAGACTGAATATAAGCGGTCTGATTTTCGCAAAAGTTTGACAAAAATCAGACCAAAGCTGCTTTGGCGATTGTGATAAAACTACCGGCGCCAGTGCAGCACAGTTAAGAAACCATCTGCAGTGCTGAAAATGGCTCTTCAAACTCTGTGCTGCAAGCGATTTTGTATCTGACACTTCTCGAAATGCGCTTCACTCACCTCGCTTTTCTAAAACCCAGTCCGGCTTTGTTGCTTTCACTATAATCGTGAGCATTGCAGAGTAGCAATCGCTAAACCGCAACCTCAAATGCAGGTAACCGCGTGTCATCGCCGATAAATGCGGTTTGTTCAGGTTACGCCTGCGGCTTTCCATCAATTCAAAACATGCCGTGTGTTTTTCCATTTTGGCCTAATTCTGGCAAAATTCACTAATACTTCAAGACGTTTGCGTACAGCGGATGATCCCCACCTGAAGCCAACGCCGACTCTGAATGCGCAGTTTGGAGCATTTTCATGCCAAGTCCGTCATGCACGTGAAAAACGTTTCGCGACTTCTACCAGCGGTGTAATATAAACCGCCATCGTGAGTACGCCATCGACATCAGTGTGATGACTAAATCACCCTGTTGCTAAATCCACCCTGTCTGTTCCTCAACATGATAAGATGACACTATTATAATTTTAGGAGGGTAAATGTCGATTTCTACAAAATTTAGCGCACATTCAGCAACAAACTGAATCACTTTCCGCGCAGTTTCATCGGTGAAAATGTGCGCTTATTATGGTATCAAAACTAAGCCGTCAGCGCCATTGAAGAGGCAATTCAAGGCAGCAGCCTTTTAGCGTAGAATTATGTGCAAGAGGGCGGAGAAACATTGCTTTATTTTAATCAGCAAGTCGACCTGTAGAATGGCATTTTATTGGGCCACTTCAATCAAATAACAAACCAAATTAGTGGCCGCTCATTTTGATTGGATTCAAACGGTGGATAGACTCAAATTGTCCATCGTTTATGAGTAGCAACGCCCAGCTGGTGAGCAGCGCTATTGAATGTGCTGATTCAAATCAATATTAGTGATGAAGCTTCAAGTCTGGTATTGCGCCATGAAGAAACGCTGCCGTTAGCCAAAAGAAATTGCGTTATTACCAAATTTAAAAACTGCGTGGTTTAATGGCTATTCCAAAACCTGAGCGAGCCAGGAGCCAGCATCGCACTTGGTAAAATGCAAGCAACTTTTAACCGCTTGCAAAACAGAATTTGAAGGAATAGACACGCTTTCAATGGAATGAGTGATGATATGGCGGTCGTGCAAATTGAATGTGGTTCGGAACGATGGTGCGCATTGGCACTGCCGTTTTGGCGCCAGAGATTATGGCGTGAAAGCTGAATAAAGAAGCGTTATGCCAGATGGAATACAAAAGATTTTGATTCTCAGAATGACTCAAAATGCCCGCAAACAAGCGGGCATATCGAGATTTTACAAACTATTGAATAAGTACATAGAAATTTGCGCCATCACGCACAATGATGTTAAGCGCAATTGCAGATGGTTTTGCATCAAGGGCTCTACGTAAATCGATACGGTTTCAGTTTGGGTGCGGTTAATACCGATAATCACATCGCCTCTCAAGCCACGTAACCTGCAAGAGGCGTAACCTTTCACTTTTAGAAATTTCTCACCTTGCTTCATCTTTACTGTAATTGCTATATTAAGTGCGAGTCACGCAGGTAACAGTCAGCTGCAGCTTGCAGTTGGTGCATCGCCATCAGATTGTAATGTTACTGCTCGCTTTTCCATCGCGCAAGTAGGTTAATTCAAACTCTTTACCTGCGCCTGCCGTGGCACCTTTTGGCACGTGCTCCAGCAAGCCACGCACTGGACCGTTTAATCTGCACGACATCGCCTCGCTAGCCAGCTTTAGATGCCGCAGAGCTGGTAAAACTTCGCCAATGAACGCGCTCATGGTAGCATCAATATTGAATTCTTTTCGCAAGATCGGCGTTAAGTCTCGCCTCCTTTGGATGCCATGCATGCTCATGTTTTATTTCACCAAATTCAATGATTTGTTGAATTCAGTTATTTGCTCTGTTTGCAGGAATTGCAAATGCAATACCCGCATTGCCACCGCTTGGCTGAGGAAGAACAGCAGTGTTAATACCGATCAATTCGCCTTTTGCTGGGCACGAGTGGGCCACCCGAGTTACCTGGTGCCAATCCTGCAGCATCTGTTTGAATATAGCTTTTGCAGCCATCATCTGTCATTGCCCGCTGAACGTCAATGCAGAAACAATTCCCGAAGTCACGGTTTGTCCTAAGCCGAATGGGTTGCCGATAGCCACCGCAAAGTCACCCACGCGTAATTTTGTCTGAATCTGCAAACTACTCAGTTAAGTCGAGATTGAATTTGCACCACTGCAACGTCTGACTGGGTGATCTGCACTCACCACTGCTTTGGAATTCACGGCCATCTTCTAACTTAACAGTAATTTTATCCGCACTCTTAATCACTGTGGTTATTGGTAATGACATAACCTTTTTCTGCATTGGATAATTGCGCCAGAACCCAACCCTCTAAATTGACGTTGTGCGCTGCGTTCAGCGTAACGGCTGCTTTGACCACCAGCAATCTCATTAAATAAATCTTCTAAATCTTCTGAAGACCGTCTAAATTATCACGGTTAGAACTGCGACTTTGGCTAGTTTTGCTTTGCCTTCACAGAAATTGCAAACCACTGCCAAGTGGACTTTATATTCAACATATCGCTAAAGACGGTGCTTGTTCTGTGGGGTTGTTTGAGGAAAAATGGAAGGCCGGATTTCGCGTTGCTGTATGCATTGGCAGCTAGCTTTCATACCAAGGCCTCAAAACTGGCCGCAGATAAAATGGATAAATGTTTTCATTATGTTTCCAGTTTATGTTTGTGTTAGTGCTAAAATCAAGCGATGCCACTTGGGGAACGCCAAGCGCCGTCGCTTTGTGTCGATAAGACAGACTCATTTTGAGATTGGTCCACTGTCAAAATGTAAATAAAATGAATGGTAAAACTAGCCATTTGCAAGCGGTTACCCGTGCTACTAGATTGCAAATGTCAACTTTTAGCTCTTTCTCGACATTAGGGAAACAAATTGATAGAGCATACACGCTTTATTATAAGTGAAGATGATTATCTGCATCGCATAGTACAGAGAACTTGATTGAGGTACCTCACCTTTTAAGCGAGGCGAAAGGAGTCATCTACGACAATCTGAATTTGCAAGTGCAGAGGGAAAAAGTCACGCTATTATGGGGCCTTCAGGGGATTGGGAAACCACTGCTCGGCTTAATTGGCGGCCAGTTAATTCCTAATGCCGGCGAGAGATTTTATCTGGCTGGTCTGAAGATGTCGTGAAAGCCTCTGCCAAACAGTTTTACCACATCGCCAGCGAATGGGCAGCGTTATTCCCAATCGGGCGCATTGTTTCACCGATTTATCTACTTTTGACAATGTAAGGCATTCCCTGATTTCAGCATCATACCAATCTGCCTGAAGCAGGTGATTAGAAAATTGCGTTGATGAAATTAGGAGTCAGTTGGATTACGAGGCGCAGCAGATTTAATGCCCTCGAGCTTTCTGGCGGGATGGCACGCCGTGCGGCATTAGCACGCGCGATTGCGTTAGATCCAGATTTAATTATGTACGATGAACCTTTTGCGAGCCGTAAGACCCAATTAGTATGGGCGCTATCGTAGAATTGATTATTAAACCAAGCGATGAACTTGACTTCTATTGTGGTTTCGCACGATGTGGTAGCAGGTGGGTGTTAAGCATTGCTGATTACGCTATACATTGTGGCTGATAAGCATGTGATTGCAGAAGGCACAATTACAAGTCACTGTTAGGCTAGCCAAGATGAGCAAAGTCGTGCAGTTCTTATCGGGTAAAGCGAGATGGACCGGTCTCGATTCCACTATCCGGCGAAAGATTATACGAGGAGCTATTTAACGATTGATTTTAATATTAGTCGAGTTGGCGCTTCTGTCATTCATTTATTCGCTCCTTTCGGATCGCCCTGCTTTATGCTTTGGGGTGCTTTGCTAGAAAACCCAATTGTCCGCTAGCACAGCCCGCTTTAATTAAACAGCTATGTCCAGTAGGCGTGCAATCTTTTTATTGATTATTATGCTTTCGGGCTTGTTTATCGGCATGGTATTAGGTTTTGACTAGGCTACGTGGTGCTGGCTGATTTTTGCCGCAGAAACAAGCTTTAGGAACCGTTTCACTTTCTTTATTGCGTGAGCTAGGGCCCGTGGTAACGGCATTGATTGTTTGCAGGTCGAGCAGGTTCGGCATTAACGGCAGAAATTGGTCTGATGAAGGCAAACAGAGCAGCTATCAAGCCTTGAAACGATGGCAGATGACCCGCCACGCCGAATTGATTGCACCATGCTTGGCAGGGTGCAGGATTTGCGATGCCTGCATTAGCAGCAATTTTACAGCCATCGGTATTTGGGGTGGTCTCATTGGTGGTTGTAGTAGATTGTGCATGCGTTGATAGCGGTAGTTTCTGCTGTACAGGCAAAACTCCGTTAATTTAAGCGACTTAACTCAATGGCTTTATCAGCATGGCTTTTGCGTTCGCAGTAGTTTTGACTGCCTTTATTTAAATCGTTGACAGACTCAATGCCAAACTTCAGAAGGTATTAGCCAGGCCACAACGAAAACGGTGGTGTCGCCCTGTTAGTGGTTTTAGGATTAGATTTTATTTTCAACAGCCATTAGGCTATGGCGGTTAATTTCAGCACAAAGGAAAAGACAATGCGTCAATCAATTAAATATGAATTTTGGGCCGGCTTATTTGTACTATTAGGTTTGAGCGGCTCTGTATTTTTAGGTCTATGCGTCGCGGGTGTGCAAGGATTTACTTCCGAGAAAACTTACACTCTCTACGCAAACTTTCGATAACATCGGCGGACTAAAAGTGCGTGCACCGATTAAGGCATGTTGTGGTAGGGCGTGTTGAAAAACATTCAATTAGATGCACAAAACCTATGCACCGAAAGGCAGTACATTAGTAGTGAATCAAGATTTTAATAAAATCCCAGACACTAGCTCACTCGCCAATTAAAACCGCAGGTCATTGGACAGTAACAACATATTGCGTTAAACATCGGCTGTATGATGGAAGGCGAAACGGAATATGCGAAAGAAGGCAGCAGCTTTACAGATACCTGTTCAGCTATGCAGGCTTCAGAAGATTTAATCGGTCAGTTCCCATATGGCGACAAAAGTCAGCGAATAGTGAGAACCGAAAACTGAGGCGCCTGAGCTGAATAACAATACACGCGCTATTTGTGCAGCCATTCGACTGCAAATGAATACACCTCGTGCATATGGCGTTTTAACTGCTGTATGCAATTTTCTAAGACATATTGAGTTTATTCAATGTTCAAACAAATTACAAATTATCGCAAACCGCAGTGTGCAGCATTTTCAACTTTTGTTTCTGCAAGCTTGCAGAAATCTAGCCTCCTTTATGTATTGGACACAACAAGCGTCAGACAAATTATTTCGAAGCGACATTAAGGCTAACCAGCAAAATTAAATCAAATCCAGAATATTTACGTACTACTGTGCGGAACGATTTGACGCCATATGCATGTCAAATATGCAGGTCAATTAGTGTTAGGTAAAACCTTTCATCTGCCACTGAAGCACAATCAAAAGAAGCATTCTTCAACGCATTTTGGTCAATGTGCTGAACACGCTTACGCGCGCAAGTACTAACACAATACACGGATCAAAAAGTACAAATCGAAAGCGAAAACCAGCTGGATGGTAAACCAGTCGTGTAGCTCGCGGAATTTAGTACAAATGATGGTACAGACTAATTAAATTAGATTTTAAATGGCGCAAAAACAGCAAAACTGGCGAGTGGCAAAGCTTAAGCATATGGCATGACGGCGTAAGTATGGTTGCAACGAAACAAATGAATGGAGGGTGTGTTACGCCAACAAGGTCTGATGCGTTAACAAACTAGTTGCACAAGCAGCAAACAACCTATCAAATTGAAGCAAAATAATCGTTTTATGCAATCGGAAAAACATTGGCGAATGGGCGGTCTCAAAACAATGAGTGTAGTGGTATCGCCTCATTGGGCGACTATCTGCAACACGTTGCTCTCTGGAAGCAACGTGCTATCGCCAAGCGGTAACCAACAGATTTATTGGGATTTAGCAGGGCTAACCCATCTAGACTCAGCAGGATGTACTTTTACTTGCCGAAATGCTCAAATCATTATGGCAACAAACGGCCAATCACTGAATTCATACACCTAAAAGTTATTTTACTTTGGCAGAATTATATGGATTTAGATGAGTGGTTAGCGCAATACACTAACGAATATTTTTACGATTGTTTTCACGAACCTAAACAAATTGAAGAAATGCTCACAGCAAGCATTCCCTAACGGCTTGAGAAGTTCAATACGCACAAGGCGAAAACTCGCATTATGGCGTGATTGTCGTCAGCGATGAATTAGCGCAGTCGAGTAAAGCTAAACAACAACAAGCAGTTTATGCGCCGTTAGCCGAGCCATTTTCGACCAACGCCATCCATGCATTAACTCACACTAAAGCGTTCTCGGACCGAACAGTGGAAGAAAGCACGCTTATTAAATATCGCACACGATCATTTCAAATGAAGCGGGTCGATGCACAACGCTGCAAAATAGACCGTCATTGCATCTTATAAAAGAATTAAAGGTAGGATTTGGATGGAAAAATTCCGTGCACAGGGCCGGTTACTTAGTGGAACGGTTGATGTTCTCGGTGCATGCTGCGTTACCCATTTTGATTTATGCGCACTTTTAGCAAGCAAGTACTCAGCTACTTTTAACTAACGTGCCTGATTTAAAAGACGTTGACGCTACATCTCATTTTACGCCAATTAGGTGTGGTTAAGTGAACGTGATGAAAAGGTGCGGTACAAATTCGATGCAAGCATCGAACACTATATTGCGTCGTATGAGTTAGTGAAAACCATGCGTGCTCTCTATTTGGCGCTTTCGCGCCGTTAGTGGCGCGTTTCCACGAAGGACAAGTATCATTACCGGGCGGTTGTACTATCGGCGCCTATTCGCCCCAGATATGCATATCTCTGGTTTAGAGAAAATGGGCGCTGCAATCGAATTAGATGAAGGTTATGAAAGCAACTTCAAATGGTCGTTTAGGCGCGCGTATTTATATGGGATAGCGAGCGTAGGCGCAACCTCATCTCGTCATGATGGCGGCACCTTTAGCGGAAGGAACAAACTCGTAATTGGAAATGCAGCCTCGTGAGCCGGAAATTGTCGATACCGCAGCTTTTCAACGCGATGGGCGCAAAATTTCAGGTGCGGCACAGATACCATTACCATTGAAGGCGTTGAAGGATTAGGGTGGTTGCTGGTCATCGCGTCGTTGCAGACCGTATTGAAACGGGAACCTTCTGCTGCAGCAGCTGTTTCAGGGTGGCAAAATTACTGTCGGTACAAAAGCAGATACCTTAGACGTGCAGTGATTGATCATGAAGCTGGTATGGAGGTTACCGTCACGGAAGACAGCAGCATCACTTTAGGATTCTAGCGACAACGTCCAAAAGCAGTTATTATCCGCGACAACGCCACTATCCAGGTTTCCAACGGATATGCAAGCGCAATTTACTTTATTGAATGTAGTCGCAGAAGGCACTAGTCGCGACTACGGAAACCATTTCGAAAATCGTTTCATGCGCATTCCAGAGCTCAATCGTATGGCAAAAGGCGAAATTGAAGGCAATACCGCTGTTTCGTCAAGGCGTGAAAATTATTAAAATCTGCAGAAGCGAATGGCGACCGACTGCGTGCATCAACCAGCTTAGTGTTAGCTGGTTGTATCGCAGAAGGGAAACCATCGTGATCGTATTTACCACATTGACCGCGGTTATGAGCATATTGAAGAGAAATTACGCGGTATTGGTGCAAACATCGAACGTTTCGTGCCCGTTTGAAGGGAGTACTTAGTTTGAAAATGGCCGCATCGCGGTCATTTTTATTCGGATAGACGATGAATAGTTTAATAACCTCGCAAATCAATTAGAAAGCACGCCAACCTTTTTTCTTTTAATTGATTTTGAACAGGAAAACCGCTGGTTATGTCGATTGAAGAGGCTGCTGCAAGGGTCTATTTTTGCATTCATTGCAAAAAATGCTGAGTTTCAGCCGACCGAGCCTTTTTTGAAATGAGACCGATGCCATTTGCGCACAGAGCAAGGCTTTCTAGGTGCAACAAGCGATTCAGCTCGGCAATAGTTATTACTGAATTTAACTGTCCAACGCAAATTGAAGAATTTTTGCTGCAACAAGTGCGAAATATAAGCTTTATTTGCGAGATCAGTTTGTCTGTTTTCACCAGAAACCTTGTTCGCACCAAAGTAATAAACCAATGAAAGGCACTATAAATGCTGAACAGCCCAATGCGCCGACAACGCTGATGGAATCTGATAAAACAAAACCGAACATAATAATGATTGTGGACTTAATCCGAAATGATTTGGCGTTGGTTTCAAGCATATCAATGACCAAATACCGCTATGCAGAATTAGTTCAACCCATCGAGGCGCTATTTATCAAACTAGTTCGGAAATATGTGGCGAATTAGCTGAGAATTGGCAAGCGGAATTGGCACAATGTTAGCGAAGCTACTGCCAACTGGCTCAATAGTGGCGCACCAAAAGTGAAAACGGTAGAAGTAATTCAGCAGGCAGAGCAGCGTGGCTATTATACAGGTGTGTGATTTTTGATGGAGAAAATTCGATAGCGCCGTTTCTATTCGCCATATTGAGCAAATCAACGGTCAGTTCTGGTTTAGAAGTGGCGGCGGGATTACAGTTAAAAGCCAATTGAAAGAAGAGTATCAAGAGTTATTGAGAAAGTTTGTCCCTATTTCCGCTGTTTGAAACCATTGCGATTATAGATGAAAGCCTCAAAAATTAGCCTATCATCAGGCTCGACTGAACACATTATGCGCAATTATTTCAAATTGAGCCAAGCTTCAATTAGCCGAAGTGGTTCGTTCCAGCTGAGCATCAGCAAGGGCTTGTTCGTTGTCGAATGGATTATTCGGCACATCATTTTGAATTAACGTTTTTTCCTTATCAGCCACGCCAGATTCAAACCTTGCAATGTGTTTATGTTAATGGATCAACTACCGCTTAAATATAGTGATCGTAGTCAACTAGAAGCACTGAAATGATCAAAGTGATGAAGTCGTGATTGTTCATCAAGGTTATGTGAGCGATTGAACGATTGGTAATTTATTGTTTTAAAGCAGGGCGCTGGTATTGCAGTGAGGATTATTTACTTAGCACGCAGTTATAAATTGTTAGATGAGCAAAAAGTAGAGCTGATTAAGCTTCCAATATCGGATTTATTTCGTTAAGAAAAAGTGATGATCATTAACGCACTGAATTCATTTAAAATGGTCAGATTCTACCCATTTATAATATAAAATTATAAAAATTGATAAATATCCAATCATTTATTGCTTAAAATTGAACTTTCCATCCACTATTTTGGTGCTAGATCAGCAACGAGCCTCGAAAAGTCATTTTTGCTCATAAAATAAGCATAAAATGCTTGAAACTGGATGACAATACACTATACTAATGTCCAGTAATGATGCACAAGCGGTTTTTTTTCTAAAGACTACCAAAATAAGGAGCCTATGGCAGCAGAAAAGAAACCAAAAATAGTGTTGTAAAACAAACCGATCCTGAACAACGCGAGAAAGCACTTCCGCTGCGCTTGCTCAAATTGAAAACAATTGTAAAGGCTCGATTATGAACTGGGTCAAAACGAAGCTAGAGCTTGAAGCGGTTTCAACTGATCAATCGGCTTAGATATGGCGTTAAGCATCGGTGGTTTGCCAATGGGACGTATCGTTGAGATCTTGGACCAGAATCTCAGGTAAAACAACATAACCCTGTCTCGATTGCACGTTAAAAAAAAGCCGGCAAAACATGTGCTTTTATTGATGCAGAGTACGCACTTGATCCCAATTTATGCGCGTAAATTAGGCGTAGATACTGACAAGTTATTGATTTCTCAGCCAGATAATAGCAAGCTTTAGAGATTTGTGATGCGTTAGTTCGTTCAGGTGCAGTAGATGTTATCGTGGTGGACCCGGTGGCGCCATCACCAAAAAGCAGAAATTGAAGGCGATAGGGAGATTCTCACATGGGCTTACAAGCTCGCTTAATGTCACAAGCATTACGCAAATTAACCGCTAACAAAAGCAACCAATTGTTTAACGATTATCAACCAAATTGTATGAAAATTGGTGTTATGTCGGTAACCCAGAAACGACAACTGGTGGTACGCACTGAAATTCTACCGTACGTTTAGATATTCCTCGTACAGGCGTAGTAAAGATGGTATAACATTATCGGTAGCGAAACACGTGTTAAAGTGGAAAAACAAAGTCGCCTCGCCATTCGTGAAGTGAATTTCGATATTATGTATGGCGAAGGTATTGCGCTACTAATAAATTATTGATTTAGCTGAAGCGAATGATCCACTAAGAAATCAGGCGCGTGGTTCTCTTATGAGGGTACAAAATCGTCAAGGTAAAATAATGCCGAAATGTGGTTAAAGAGAATGCAGATATTGCGCAAAAAATTGAACAAGAATTGCGTGATAATTTAGCAACAACACACCAACATTAGTTTCACTGATGAAGATGTGTGAAGATAATTTCACAGAAGACGACGATTTAAACGAAGAGCTATAATAAAAATGCGGTTTCTAAACCGCATTTCTTTATAGAAATTTATGGACAAGAACAAACAGAAATACAGTGCGACAAATTATTGGTTTATTTACTCTCAAAACGAGATTATAGGACAAGAATGCATCGGAAGCTGAAATGAGAATATTCACTGAGGAGATCGAAACAAGCTATTGAAACTGCGAAAGCACAATTGGTTAAGGATGAACGATTTTGTCAAACTTTTATCCGTTATCGCGCCCAACAAGGTGTAGGACCTGCCGATTAAAGCAAGAATTAAAGATGAAAGGCGTCGCAGATTGGCTGATTAGTCAATGCCTTGAAGGTAGACAAGAAGGAGATTGGTTTGAACTAGCGGAGCAGACTTTTGAAAAAAAAAACGTCCAGTTTGGGTTGAAGGTCAAACAAAAATGTGGCGTTTATGGTTAGCCGAGGTTTTACCAAGATCATTTAGCCATTTGCTCAATCAAGATTATGATGAAGAGAGTAACGAGATGAGTTATTATTCAAATCAACTAAACAAGCGGAGTTTGCCCGCAATGTCAATCGCCGTTACAACTAAAGCGGTAAGCAAGGGCTTTTTTAGTTGTAAGCTTATCCGCTTGCGATTATATTAAACCGCTGCATCAAGAAAGTCGCATTATCAAAGATTTAGCTGAAACTTGCCCAGAATGTGGGGCATTTTGCAGTCAAACAGGGGCATTTTATTTTTATTGGATGTAGCCAAATCCAAATTGCCATTTATCGCACATGAAGAGACAACAAAGACAGTGAAGTTGAATTTGATTGTCCAGAATAAAACGTAAATTAGTCGCGAGAACAGGCCGTGCAGGTAAGTATTTACGGATGTAGTGGCTTTCCGCAGGCAAATTCACGTTAGCGCGTAAGCCAATTTTAGCATTGTCCACAATGTGGCGCGACAATTGCCTGTGAAAAAAAGTGAAAAGAACGCGATATTTACAATGCGAATAAACATTGTCAAATCTTTGAGCAGAGATAGAAAATGAGTAATTTAGATGAAATTATTGCCCGCTTGCAAAACAATGAAGTGGTCAACTATCCAACGGAAGCTGTCTTGGTTTAGGTTGTAATCCAAATAGTGAAGCTGCTGTTCGCATTATTAACTTTAAAACAACGGCCGGTAGTAAAAGGTTTAATTTATTGCTTCCGATTTGCGTTATTTACGCCCTTTATTGATGAACTGTTTAACTGAAAAAGAATGCAATGTTTAACACAAGTTAGGCACAGGCGATTACTTGGGTCGTTCCCATGAAAATCTGTGCCGCGCTATTTAACAGGGCAATTTGACACTATTGCTGTACGGCTTTAGCATTTACCCGCAGTAGTGATGCTTTGTGAAGCAGCTGATTTGCGTTGATCAACCAGTGCTAATTTAACCGGTTTGCCTCCTTGTCGAACAGCAAGAAGTTTATACCAATTTGGCAACGATTTCTGTGTTAGAGCAGGTAACTGGTGGGCAAAACAGCCTCTGAAATTCGAGATATTTTTACCTCAACATATTTTAGACAAGGATAAGCATGAATCAGTATATGTATAGTAAATCCGATTGCTCAAAGCAAATCTCCTCGCATTCATCAGTTATTCGCTGAACAAAACTGGTCGAAATTTACAATATACAAATTAGATGAAACTAATTTTAAGGCAGAACTGTAGCATTTTTCACGGCCAGGTGCCAACATTACGGCACCGTTTAAAATCGTGTTTACGATAGCGACACAACACAGTGAGCGCTGTTTGTTGCATAGCCTGTAATACGTTGAAAAATTAGCAGATGGGCAACTTTATGCGGATAATACAGATGGGGTGGTTTATGTGCTGATCTTGCTCGTTTAGTTACAAACCCATCAGAAGATGTTAATTTTAGGGCGCAACGGGCGTGTTATTTTGTTGCAAGCCACAGCAGATTAGCTCTACAATCGCACCAGAAAAAGCGGTCATTTTAGTGGGAATTGCAAATGACATTCAGACCGCTTGTTGGGAAGAATTAATGAATCAATCATTTGATGTCATTATCACGCAACATCTTTAGGGTTACAAGGAAATATGTCCCAGTCCCAGCAAGTTTATTAGCATCATCCGTGGTTTATGATATGCAATATGCTCCGCATCAAGATACGCCATTTTGCGTTATGCTAAAAGCCAAGGCGCAAAACATTGTAGTGATGGTTTAGGATGTTGGTAATCAAGGCTTTTTGCTTTTGAATTATGGGAAGGTGTTTGCGATATTGCGCGAGCTTTGCCCAAGCGGAAATGGAAGTCGGCAGAATTTATACAAGAAAAGCTATTTTTTAGCAAAATGTTAATCAGGGCAAAAGACAGAAACAAGACTTTTTGCAAAAAGACGATTATAACAAAATCAGCATAATACTCGCAAAGCCGATATGGCGACGCAAATGGCTACATAGCTCAGCTGGTTAGAGCACAACACTCATAATGTTGGGGATGCAAGTTCGAATCTGTAGCCACCATTTGCGGACTGGCGAAATTGGTAGACGCACCAGAAGGTTCTGGCGCCGTGAGGTGTGTGGGTTCAAGTCCCTCGTCCCGCACCATTTATCGATGCCAAATCATGGTTGGGGTATCGCCAAGCGGTAAGGCACCGGGTTTGATCTCGGCATCCCTAGGTTCGAATCCTAGTACACCAGCCACTTGATCTTTAGTAAGCTAACCAATAGTTAGTTTTTCTTTAGGGTATCGCCAAGGTAAGGCACTGGTTTGATCTCGGCACCTAGGTTCGAATCCTAGCACCCCAGCCATTCTCTTCTATTTATTCTTTCAGTAAATCTATTCAAAGCCTATTTCTTCTTTAGAATTTCTTTCAAAATTTATTAAATTTACGCATTATGAGGATTTTTCCCGTTAACGATTTCAAGCACTGAAGGATATATGAAAAATCAACCACCCAAACAGCGGCATGGCAGGCATTAACGCACATCGCTGAAAACCCAACTATTGCTCAATTGTTCAAGCAAACCCACAACGTTTTCACAATATCATGTCAATTTCTGAAGATCAAATCAGTCGATTTTCTAAAATGCAGTAATGAAACCACTAACGTTATTACAACAATTAGCTGAAGAATGGCTTAGCGCAAGCGAAAGAAGCTATGTTTAGTGGAGAAAATCAACATACCGAAAATCGCGCGATTACACAACGGCATTGCGTAATCGTACAATACGCCAGTATTGGTTGATGGTAAAGATGTAATACCTGAAGTCAATGCTGTTTTAGCTAAAATGAAAGCATTGCCAACGAGTCATTTCATGAATGGAAAGGCTATGGTAAGCAATACAGATGTCATCAATATTGGTATTGGTGGCCTGATCGTCATTATATGTTATACACATTACGCCTTATAAAAATCATTTAACGCATTTTGTCAATGGAGTACGCATATTGCCGAAACGCTCAAAAGTGGACCCAGAAACAACGTTAGTATTAGTGGCCTCTAAAACTTTACCACTAAGAAACCATGACGAATGCGCATTCAGCTGATTGGCTTTAGCGGCAGCAAAGATGAATCTGCAGTTGCAACATCGTTGTACTCTTCTACTAATGCAAAAGAAGTGGAAAAATTCGGTATTGATACTGCCAACATGTTTAAATTCTGGGATTGGTTGGTGGCAGTTATTCTTATGGTCAGCGATTGGATTATCGATTGCCCTTCTATTGGTTTTGAGCAGTTTGAACAATTGTTATCTGGCGCATGCGATGGACAACCATTTCAGACAAGCGCCAGCAGAGAAAAATATTCAACCATTTTAGCGCTTATCGGTATTTGGAATAGCAACTTTAGGCAGAAACAGAAGCATTATTGCCATATGACCAATATTACATCGTTTCTTTTGCAGCGTATTTCCAACAAGGCAATATGGAATCAAACGGAAAATATGTAGGGCGACGGTAAAGTTGTGAATTATCAAACTGGCCCAATTGTTTAAAGTAACCAGGCACTAATGGCCAACACGCATTTTATCAATTGATTCACTCAAGGTACGAAAATCATCTCAGGGATTTTATTGCGCCAGCGCAAACACATAATCCATTAAATGATCATCATGAAAAATTGTTTCTAACTTTTGCACAAACTGAAGCCCTTGCTTTTGGTAAATCCAAACAAGCGGTTGAAGAAGAATTTTAGCAGCAGGAAATCACTGAATCAGTTAAAGAAATTGTGCCGTTTAAAGTCTTTACGGGCAACAAACCAACTAACTCAATTTTATTGCAAAAAAATTACGCCTACAGCTTAGGGTGCATTGATTCACACAGCGAACACAAAATTTTCGTACAAGATGTGTAATTTTCAAAATTCACAGCTTTGACCAATAGGGTGTTGAACTTGGCAAACACTTGCTAACCGCATTTACCTGAGTTAAAAGGCAGTGAGTTAGTTGAAAGTCACGATAGCTCAACCAATGGTTTAATTAACCAATATAAAGCTTGGCGTTAAGTTTAGCTTTTACCAGCGGTAGTTTTTCATCAAACTTTTGCAAAAATTACCGCTTAGTCTTACATTACGAAACCAATTTCCTTGGAACTCAGTCATTTACGTACGTTAGTGGCAATTAAAGAAAGCTACAATTTATCATTAGCCGCGAAACGCTTATTTAACGCAATCGGCCCTTTCTCACCAAATTAATATGTTAGAAAGCCAATATGACTTAATCCTTGTTTGAGCGTAAACACTCCAATTGCTTTACCAGCAGGGGAGCATCTTTTAGCGCTTGCTATGAGATTCTGCCTAAAATTCGTGATGTTGAACGGACGGTGAGTGAAACAAGGTGAGCCAGGGCAATCTTCGCATTTCAATTGAATGCCACCTTGCTTTGATTGGTTGATGCCTGCAATGGCGACTTTCCGTCAAAGCTGGCCGTTATGGAACTAGATACCTCTGGTTTCCATACCGACCCAGTCGGCTTATTGATGAGCGACCGTTCAATTGGGCGAAGTCTCTGAAATGGAAGATAATCCGAATATGATTTATAAGCCGTTATTTTCTTATGAAATGGTAGGCATTTGTGCGAAAGATTCAACAACCAAACCAATTTGGACCGGAGGATTTCAAAGAGGAAAACTTGGATTACCTATCCGTTCCAGATGATATGTTAGATTTACTGCGCCAAGTACTTAAACCAGCAGGGATTTTATAAGCCGCCATACGACCGAACTCACTATTGCGATTATTCAGTTAGTTGCGCGAGAGGCATCACAACGCTACCTATTAAAGTAAACATATTTGTTAGGTTATGGTTGCAATAAATTACCTGAACAAGGTTTGTATAATTTACAGGGTCAGGGCGCACGATGCGCATAGTGCCTATTTAGAAGATTTCCACAACAGTAAAAAAAACAAAAAGTTTTGCCACTTTACCAGGGTTGATTGTACTTGGATTAAGGAGATAAAGATGAAATGCTCCGCATGAAGTGATTTCATAAACCGCCCAAACGACGAGCCGATTCCATAAAGGCGATTGCGTAGAGCTCATTGGATTGGTACGCGAAATGGGCGGAGCGATCGCGATGGCAGCAAAGCCGCTACAGCATTGCGTATTAACGGCCAGGCAACCGACGCTCAAATACACCGCATTACATCGCCATCACCAAACAATGCTTATTGATTGGGAAAACACGAGTTATTGCTGGAAAGTCACCCGGATCCAGTACCCATTGGTTGCGGTTTAGGCTAGAAGTTAAATAGACATTATTAAACCTAGTGTTTACATTTACAGCCATCGCAAAAGCTGATTATTAAGGCGATGCCATTAATTTTAATGCCAACATTCAAAAATCATTATGAATTTCCATTGGGCAACCCCGCATCAAAAAGAGGAACGCCTTTGGTTTAGCGATTGATGCACAAATGCCAACCAACAATTTACACGCCATCAGCCAATTACTGCTTAATGTATTCTTAAAAACATGGCACGCTTTATCTGCTCAATCGAGCCACTTTGTATTGATGTTGGAACGCCCGCCACGGCAAGGGGAATGGGAGATACGCTTGCCGGTATGGTTACAGGTTGCTGCACAATATCCAGAACAATCGGTACAAGCCGTTTGCACTGCCGTTTATCAACATAGCTATATTGCTGATAAATTAGCTAAACTCACATGTCGTCCTTCCTACTGAGATTATTGAAAATTTCTTCTTATCTTAAATTATATCAAGTTTTCTAGTAAGCGGTCGAATTTGCAAAAAATCTATGAATTCGACCGCTCATTATAAGTCATTAACGATTTGCTAATTTTGTTCAATTTTTGTTTGATACCCGACATCTAACCCAAGTTTCATAGGCTTCTTGTTGCAGATTGTGGATAAATCTAGAATAAGCATGACAAGTGGTTTGATTTGCTTAATTAAAATAGTTCATTTACCAGAAACCCGCACCACCTTGAATTGCGTTTTCTAGCGTTACTAATAACCACGGCTATTCGCGAGTTCTTGGATTAAAACCATCAAGTATTTTACAGCGCATATCTACTACAGATATTGCCCAGCCACTTTTAGAGCTTCAAAGTTAAAAAGTGCAAGTTGAAAAGCAAACCTTTTCGCCTGACGGATAAGTTTACACTTTACCAATTTCTAAAGATTGCATTGCTCAAGTGCCACGCCTTAGCGTTACCTGATAGCGTACTGCAGTTGGCGTATTCATCTGATAAGCGGTATATAACATTTGACGATTTCGTTTTCTAATGCTTACGTCATAATCGTCATATTCGGAATACAACGCATAAAGCTTAAGTCAAACGCGCCTGTGGTTTGACCGTCTGTATCACAATACCTGCACGGTCAAAAATCACCGGTAGATTTTGAATAGCCACATCATGAATCAGCTGATCGTAAGCACGCTGTAAGAAACTAGAGTAAATAGCAACGAATTGCATAGCCAGCAATTGCCAAAACCTGCTGCAAAGGTAAACTGCATGTTGTTCAGCAGTTCGGCAGCTATCAAAAATATTGTTCAGGTGCTGCGTTTAGAAAATTCCACCACGCCCCGAGCCTTCACGCATAATGCAGCAATGCCGATGAGCTTAGTGTCTTGTTCAGCAGGTTTCACATAAACCATTGGCCGAAAAATATCGGAACAGAGTTGGAATGCTTTTTGCTTTTGGAAGGACCGCTAGCAGGATCGAATTTTCAGCGCCATGATAGCCGATAGGCCGTTTTCTGCAGGTTGATACCTTCCTTGGTGCGAACATGTGAAATTGCAGCCCTTTAAGCCCCGCATATTAGTTCTTAAAAAGCCCAATTCTTCATGTTATGCCCATCTACAGCCCGATATAATTAAACCAGCCTTCAAAAGCGTACTGACAGGAGAACAATTTTCATATGCTCTTCGGTTTTTTCATGAAGTATTGAGAAGGGACTTTATCTAACACCTTTACTGCCATCACGCACGGTGGTATAAAGTGAACCAGAGAAAATTTGGCGAGATGGTTATTCAGTGCGCCAACGTTTTCAGAAATAGACATTTCGTTGTCGTTGAGAATAACCAACATATCTGTGTGCAATGACCGCCCGCATGGTTTAGTGCTCAAATGCCATCCCGCAAATAGCGCTAATACCAACAACACAAACG
>BNJV01001997.1_pt1 | contig 74079 bp, 134 predicted proteins | sample 8540591 | NCBI WGS metagenome assembly BNJV01 (sample SAMD00202457, study PRJDB9452) | human saliva metagenome | host: Homo sapiens
AGGTGGGGCGTGTGGGATGAGCCTCAGCGGGCGGTGAGGCGGAACACCCGGCTGGTGCCCCTCGTCGGCCCGGAGCACTTGGAGCCCCACCTTCATCAGATAGTCGCCCGAAAGCGTGGTGTTCAGTCCGCGCGTCCCGCTGCGCAGGTTGATTTCTTCCACCAAGTACTGCCGATCGGGGTCGAGCCCCTGCAAACGCACGGGACGAAGGTTCTCGGCATAGCGGGGATGGAGATTGTAGGGTGAAGAGCACCGCCCGGTTACGCGCTTTGTCCACCACATTCACGGCCGCACGCTGACTTTCATAGGGCGAAAGCAAACGATAAACGTCGCCGTCGAAGATCACGGGCTTGAGTTCTCGATAGCGGGCCACGGCTTCGCGACAAAAACGCCAATCGGCTTCGCTGAGTTGCGAGAGATTCATGTCGAAACCAAGCTTTCCCATGCTGGCCACATCGATGCGAAATTTGAGATCGGTCTTCTTGTTCCAATCTGTCACGTGAGAAGCCATGGCCTTGAGGGGGAAGAATTTCGACAAGCTCCACTGAATGTAGATGCGCTCGTAGGGATCGGTGTCGTCAGAGCACCAAAATTCGGTGAAATAGCGCAGCGCTTCGTAGTCGCAGCGGGCGCCGCCGCCGGAACACAGCATCGCGGGCACACGAGGATACTTTTTGCGATGCGTTGCAGCACCTTATACAAACCACGCACGTAGTCGACATACAAATTGCCCTGGCGCTCGCCGAGCGAAGGCGAATAGACGTTGGTGATCGGGCTGTTGCAGTCCCATTTGAAGTAAGCCACCTCCGGATGGTGGGTGAGAATGGAGTCAACCACGCCAAAAACACGGTCTTGCACGGCAGGATTGGCCAAATCGAGCACCAATTGGTGACGATAATAATAGGTTTCGCGGTTGGGTTGCCGAATGACCCAATCGGGATGACGCTCAAACAGTTCGCTCTTCGGATTGATCATTTCGGGTTCGATCCAGATACCGAATTTCACGCCCGCTTTTTGGCGTCGCGCGTGAGTCCGGCGATGCCCTCCGGCAGCTTTTGGCGATTCACCGCCCAATCTCCCAAACCGGCCCGGTCGTCATTGCGCGGATACTTGTTGGCGAACCATCCGTCGTCGAGCAAAAAGAGGTCCACCCCGAGTTGTTTGGCCTCTCGCACGAGGGTGGCGAGTTTTTCCCGTTGAAATCAAAGCCGGTGTTCTCCCAATTGTTGAGCAACGTGAGGCGATCGCCCATACCGTCCTTGAGTTGATAGCGGCGCGCCCAGTCTTGCAGATGACGGGAGGCCGTTCCCACTCCGCTACGGCTGAGCGAAAAGATGAATTGCGGAGTGACAAAAACACTATCCGGCGCCAACGTGTAGGCCGATGCGTAGGGATTGATGCCGGGCAGGAGACGCAGCACGCCGGTGTTGTCGATTTCGAACGTACAACGGAAGTTTCCGGTCCAAGCCACGGTGCCGAGCAAGACCCGTCCCTCGTTTTTCGCGCGGTTCGGCGTCGAATCCCAATTCAAAGAAGGGCTGCGACTGCATAGCTGCTCGCGTTCCGAGATGGGTGTCGATCACTTTCTTTCCAAACTGCAATTGTTGTGTGGCCGGCTGGGCTTCTTTTGCCCAGTCGCCGTGATAGTTGAGTGAGAAAGTAGCGCGTGGCGTCAAAAATAGAGCATGGCGCTTCCCATACGGTTGAGGACAATGGGCTGCGACTCGGTGTGTGTGATCTCACTCCAGGCTTTGATGACATTCTCCTTGGGGTAGGCAGCATAGTGCAAGACGACTTGCAACGGATATCTGTCGTCGCGAAGCGTAATGAGGGTCTCCGTTCCGCCATCAATGGGCTGTTGTCGATGATTTTGGTAATAAAGATAGGTCGTTTTTGTTGCCATCTGCGTGCGTAACGCCGAGCGCCGGTTCGAAAAAAGTCCTCTGTTCCCCCGCGGCGTAGGCTTCGAAACCGCGCACGGGGTAACTTCCGTCAGAACCGGTTCGTACTTGCCAATTCAGCCTGCGGGCATCTTCAAAATGACGCAGTTTTTCGCCGAGATACACCTGATAAAGACGGCCGGCAGGGCTAATTTTCAGCACCAGATCCGTTTCGTCGGTCGAGATGCGGATGAGAGAATCGGCCGGGGCGGCTCGTTGCGTCATCCATCCGCAACAAAGCAATAATAGGAGGAGAAGTTTTTTTCATTGAACGGGAATTAAATCGCGTCTTGGTCGGAGACACTTGAAAAACACGGGGAGAAAAGCAAAAGACACAGCGCGCCGACGAGGGACACGCTGTGTCTCGGTAAGGAAAACGCTTATTGGACCGTCGTGTCCACGGTGGGTTGAAGCGGATAGATACGTGCGTTGCTCACCTTGGCCGCTCCTTTCTGCGAATAGAACTGCACCGAGGTGTAAGGTGCGGTGGGGAACACCAGATTGGTCAGCGGCAATGCGACCGCCGTCGACAAATATTTCCACAGAACACTTATCTACGAAGACATCTAAGTGATAAGTTTTGCCTTCGCAGAGGTTGAGCGGCGCCCAGGTGCCGAGTGCGAAAGTCGTTGACGTAGTTTACGGAGTTGCGCTTGCGGAAGGTTTCGCCTTTGCCGTGGTGTTCGTGCACGTCGTAGTTGGTTTCGATCTCGTGGGGCTGAGATCTCTCGCCAAAGGCCACAAGTCCGCTCTTCGTACGGTCCATTACGAGACGATTGTTGCGGGCATCGATGTAAATGTCCACCTTTTTCGCCCTTGGCATTGTAGAGTGTGAAACCGCTCTTGGCACTTTTTCCGGGCGTGATGTCGAATTCGAGCTCAAAAGCGTCTTTCGTCGGCGCCAACACGTCGCGCAAGTCGTGTTTCTTGGCGATGGTGAACTCGCCGAGGGGAATCGCGGTTTTTGCGCAAGGCACGTACTTCGGGCGCGACGTCGGCCGCTACGTAAAAAGTCTCCGTCGTGGCGATAAAGACTGAGCTCGCGCGGCAAAACCGTTGGCCCCTCTGTACTGCTGGATGGGCGTTACGTTGGCATATTGCCAATTGCTCATCAAGGCAAGGCGATCACGCGCTGACCGGTGTTGGAGAAAGTGACCGTGGCATAGTGATCTTTGCCGAAATCGAGCCATTTCACCTTCGAAGGCGGAGTGTCGCACTTGAATTCCTTGCCATCAAACTCACCGACGAAGTATTCTGTGGCACTTCCCCCAAACAAACAGCCGGGATTGATGTTGACGATCGCGACATACTTCTGTTTTCCGTCGACAGTGAGGGGGAAAAAGTCAGGACACTCGAATTGGTTGGGCTGCGCTCCGTAGCCACGGCCGAACGCACTGACGTAATCCCATTTTTTTCAGGTCGGAAGAACGGTAAAAGCGCATCTCTTTGTCGGCCGATACGATCATATACCGCGCTTTCGCGGGTTCGTACCAGAAAACTTTGGGGTCGCGGAAATCTTTCAGGCCGTCAAACGGACGAAGAATGGGATTTCCTTCATATTTCGTGAAGGTGCGCCCGTTGTCCGTGGTGTAAGCCATGCATTGCAGCTGCCCGTTCTTGTCGCTCGCGGAAGTATGAAAGCCACAATCGCATTTTGGCCCATAGCCCGCGCTGTTGTTGAAGTCGACGACCGAACTGCCGGAGAAAATGTGGCCGAGTGTGTCGCGCGCAAGGGCGGGATCCAATTCTGTCCAGTGGAAAAGGTCCTTACTCACCGCGTGTCCCCAGTGCATGTTCCCCCATTTCGATCCATACGGGTTGTATTGATAATAAAGATGGTACTCTCCGTCTTTATACACCATGCCGTTGGCATCGTTCATCCAACCGTAAGAAGGCGTATGGTGATAAAGTGGACGATAATAGTCGGTATTTTTGGGCATTCCACTCGTCGGCCAGCTTCAAGTTGCGGAACGCGATGGCCTGCGGCGAGACGTCTGTGAAGCGCACCACAGCTTTTTCGCCTTCGGGCAGACGAAGCGGCACATAATAGTTGGTGGAGAGCTGCGCCAAGCGGACATCCATCCACGTGTCGGTGGGTTTTCCGGTGTCCAAGAGCATTTTGGCTTCGCCTCGCTCTTCTTCGATCGGAAGGAGTAGATATTTCTTGGGATGCTCGATGGTTACGACCACTGTGTCCGCATGTTGCGAGACATCGATGTGCTGCGCGAGCGCGGCGGCGGGCGCGATGCCGGCACAAAGCGCGAGCAATGCACTGACGAATTGCTTGTTCAGTGGCTATAATAATGAATTGATGTTTGAAATGATGGGGGAAACGAGTTGCGTCCCCGCGCTTTTTCGCGTCAACGCCCCTTGTTTGCAACGCAAGGGGCGTTGCTGCGCGTTTAGAGTCGGATCGATGCCGTGAATTCCACGGTGAGCGGACGGAGATAGCTGCCCGTCGTGAGCGTATTCTTGTATTGTGCGGCCTCAGCCTTGGTGACTAATTCCGCACCGGCGATACTTCCTTTCGCACCGGTCTGGTTTAGGAAGTTCACCACGGTGCATCCCAACGCAAGACGGGGGTTGACCTGCCAATTGACGCCGCCGAAACTTTCCCAATAGCCGTTGAAGTAATAGGCTTCGTTGATGTTGGCGTAGCGTTTGCCCTGATAACGGAAGCTGGCCCCAGACTTTCAAATCGGGCGTGACCATGTAAGCGGGATCCAGTTCGACAATATATTGCGGAATCTCCGCTACGATGTTGCCCGTTGCGTTGATTTGGCCCCATAGCCGTCGGAAAAACTTGATCGACGTCTCATATTTCTTATAAGTGGGGCGCTGGTAAGTGAAAAGCGCGTGGAAGGTGAAGCCCTTTGCGGGAGTGGCCACAACATCGGTGGTCCAACCCACGGTTTGAATGTCGTAAGTGAGCGGTGCCGCCGTGATTTCGCTACCGTGCTGGAGGTTGAGCGTCGAATTGTTGTTGGTTTTTCGAAATGTAGGACACCAACGAAGTGAGACTCAACCAGTCGTTGTTGTAGTAAACTCCGGCGCGACCGAGGGGCACCACGACCTTTCCGGTGTTGGGCAGGGTGGCCGGCGCGAAATTCTCGAAGCGAGGGCGCTGCACAATGTAAGTAAAAGTCGCCGGTAAGGCCGAAATGCGGGTTGACTTTGTAGGTGGCAGCAGCCGTGAAATCGTAGTTGAACCAATTGTAGTCCAGGTGGGTCGGTGCAATCTTGGTGCCATCGGGCGCAGTGGCGCCGAGATGATAGTCGGCAAAGCGGCCCACGTAGTCACCGGCAGCGTTGCGCACGGCCAAATTCTCGCCGTTGAGGCTCTGCCACTCGAGGCGCGCTCCGTAATAGAGGTTGAGTTGCGAGGTCACATCCCAATCGTGTGTGGCATAAAGCGCCAATTTGTTTTCGTGCCCCTTGTAGTATTCGGAGGCATTCTTGTTGTAATCGTAGAAATACGTGCTGCGCTTGTTCCGATCGAAGAGACGTAAAGCATAACTTCCGTCCTCGGGCACGCTCTGATCGTACACTGGTTGTGTTGGAAGCATAGTCCACTTTGTAGAACCACTCGTTCAAACCAACGCGCACCACCGAATTAGCGAACTGCTTTGCGAGCTCTGTCGTGGTAAAGCCACTCGTCGATGTCGCCGGCATTGAGGCACGGCATGCGCGTTTGCACGTAGCGTCCGCCGTAAGCCTGCACGCTACCGTCCACGCCCCGCAGTGCATAGTCGTAAAGTGCGTTGCCCGCCGCGTCTTTCGCCTGGGCTTCGAGCAGCGGCACTGGGCGTCTGGTAGACCATAGCTCCGCGCGCGTGATCATAGCGTGTGGAGAATTTCCACGTCAGTCCGTTGTCCCACTTGTATTGATTGGTGAGCAGAAATTCGTTCGAGTAGTTTTTGGCCGCATCGTAGAAAGATGTCCGGCGCAATTCGCCTGTTCTCATGTCGCGATAGGTCATATCTGCGTCAACAGGGAGATAGGAGGTGGTGCCCAAGCGGAATTTACCGAATTCCTTCACGCTGCCGTCGCCAACATAGATGAAGGGAGCCGATTGCGTCGCGAAACTGTAGACGGGATGGCTTTTCGAATAGCGATACATCGCCGTGAGTTCACCGCGATTGCCGTCATAGCGTTTGGTGATCGCCGCTTTGTAGATTTGCGTGCGGTCTTGATTGCGACTCGACTTGATATCGAAGGTGCCGGGATCGAAGTCTTGGTACATGTTGGCGCTGTAATACCAGCCTTTGCCCATTCCTCCGTTGAGATTGAGCGAATATTCGTTCAGTCCAAAGTGATTGGCTTTGTAATCGAGCCTTCCGTGAAATCCTTCTTGGCCGAGCTGGGTGAAAGAGTTGACAGCATAGCCGATGTTGCCCGTGGTAATGGCCGTTTCTGAGATCTTCAGCAAACCTCATACGCGAAAGACTGGCGTCAGAACGCCAATTGGCGTTGACGCTGTGCGGGTTGGTCGCGTAGGTGACGGGGAGTCCGTTCTCGAGCACGTTGACATCGGCCGAGGGCAAGCCGATTTGAATTTCGCGCGGGCCGTTGGCACTGGCCGCATTGAGCATCACGTTGCGATTCTTCTCTTCTTTCTGCGAAGACTTGGCATCCTGTGCGTGTGCGATGGAGGCAAAGAGCGCCAAAGCGAGCACTGCGCTGAGGCGAGCGGCGAGGAATGTAGTCTTTTTCAGCGAGGGTGTACTGTTTGAATGGGAACTTGTGGGTTTTGATGCCGCAAATATAAGTCCACTTTGCAAATCGCTTGTGATTTCGTCGCCCAAGCGCGTGTAAAAATCGTTCAGCGTAACATTTTTGCAACAGAATGAACGAATCGGGCACACCCTCGTTTTTTGAGCCTCGCTCTCGCACAAATCGCGTGCTCCGGGCGACAGGGTAAACAAATGGCGGCATCCGCCGGAGGAACGCCGCCATCTGTCTATCGAACTACGGGGTTATTTTTGACAAAACACGATCGCCCAGCATCTTTGCAAAAAGCCATTTCCAACTGATTGATGTCGACAAGTCGTTGCATCAATTCGTTGAGTTGATCGGGATGCTGCATCAAATCGGGATTTCTCAGCGCGATGAGGATCTCTTCTTTCTGCACTTGCAAGATGGCATACTTGTAATCGTTGATCACACGCGGCATAATTTCGTCGAGCCGCTTCTGTTCGGGCACGTATTGCTGCTGTTGCGTGGTCGACAACTCGTAGCGTTCGCCGGTCAATGCGTCGGCAATGCGCCCCCATCTCGGGGTTGCTGTGCGCCAGAAAGTAATCACGCGCGCAAAATCCCGGTCGGTCGGCCTGTGCCGCGGCCTCTTCCAGCATTTCCTGGTAGTGGGGTGTGCTCAAACGCAGTTCGTCGGCCATCAACTCCTCATAAACATACGGCGCCACCAGGGGGCTGTCCACCTGTGTCTCCTGTTCGGTGGGCGTGGTGGCCGATCCGAATCTCCGTTCCACGGGCTCAGGGGAACAATGACGGGGCATTCGCCGTAGCGCAACACCAATTCCAGGAGTTCCCGCTCACAGGCCTCGAAATGTTGCTGCACTTTCCCCACGCCGCTGAGGGGCATCGGCAGCGGGCGGGCGGGCGTCGGCGCGAAACCGGCACTGCCGCCTGCGGCAAGGGCTTCGATCGATTTCCTCCCCGGGCGTGGCCTCACCGCCCCGTCTCGGTCGCCGGAACTTGCGGCGTTGGACGGCAAAACGGGGAGTTTTTCGCCATTTGTCGGGAGCTTTTGCTCAGAAACGGGGAGTTTTTGAGCCGCAGCTTCCGCGTTGGCTCGGCGCCGCTCCGCTTCATTGCGCGCATCGGCCCGCATCTTTCGGATTTCCGTCCCCACTTCGCTCACGATCACCGCTTCGTCCACGCCCAGACGCCCCTGCCAACTCGTGCACATACACCTGTCTCACGATGTCGCTGGGGATGACGGCGATGCTTCTCACGATGTCGCGAATCACTTCGGCGCGCTTCGCGGGATCGCCCGCCGCGCCCCTGCATAAGGAGGTCGGTTTTGAAACGCACGAAGTCCGTTTGATGCGTCTCGATGTAAGTCTTGAATTTTTCGGCGGTGTGCGACTGTGCGAAACTATCGGGGTCCTCGCCTTCGGGAAGCAGGAGGACCTTGATGTTGAGCCCTCGGAAAAGGAGCGTGTCGATGCCGCGCAGTGAGGCGTGAATCCCCGCAGCGTCGCCGTCATACAGCACGGTGACGTTTTCCGTGAACCGGTGAATGAGTCGCACCTGCTCTTTTTGTGAGCGATGTCCCGCTGGAAGCCACCACATTCTCGATGCCGCTCTGGTGCATCGAGATGACATCGAGGTAACCTTCCACTAAGAAAACAACATTCTTGCTTTGACAATGGCCTGCTTGGCCAGGTACAAACCGTAGAGTTCTCGCTTCTTGGAGTAGATTTCCGACTCGGGGAGTTCACATACTTCCCTGACGTTTTTGTTCTGCTCGGTGTTCAGCACGCGCCCGCCGAAGGCAACTACTCGCCCCTGACACACTATGCACCGGAAAAATGACGCGGCCGTGATAACGATCCAGGAGTTTGCCGTCGTCCGTGCGGTAGCACAAGCCGGTGCTTTCCAGGTATTTTTCCTCGAAGCCCTTTTTCTTGGCCGCATGTGCCAGTGCGTCGCGCTGTTCGAGCGCATAGCCCAGCTGAAATTTTCGTATGATGTCGTCGCGCAGGCCGCGGCGTCGGAAATAGCTTCGCCCACCGCCACGCCGTCGACGTTGTTGTGGAGTGTCTCCGCGAAGTAATCGCGGGCCCACTCGTTGACCACAAACACGGCTTCGCGGGCAGAAGCCGTGGCACGTTCCGCGTCACTGAGTTCTTTGTCGCGCACTTCGATGCCATAGCGCCGCCCGAGCCACTTGATGGCTTCGGGAAAGGTGAGTTGCTCGTGCAGCGTGACGAACTTAACCACGTTGCCGCCGTTGCCGCAACTGAAACATTTGCACAGCTGCTTCGAGGGCGACACCAGTGAACGAAGGCGTCTTCTCATCGTGGAAGGGGCAGAGGCCTTTGAAGTTGGCTCCCCGACCGCCGAAGGGTGACAAAATCGCCCACCACATCCACAATATCTGCCGCCGCTAAAACGCGATCTACAGTAGAACGATCAATCATATAATTACAAAACAATGAATATCTGAGCGAATTTACATCTTTTTCGGGCACGTTGCAAGAAGGACGCTGCCAAAAGTCGTATCTTCGCAAACAAAAAAGATACTTATATATGCATCGTACGGTTGTTCTCTTTCTTTGCCTCGTGTCGTGGGCACTAAGAGGCGTTGCGCAGTCGGATGCCCTATCGACAATACATTGAAACGTATAAGGTCACGCGCCATAGATCAGATGCAGCGCTACCGCATCCCGGCCAGCATTACTTTGGCGCAAGGACTGCTCGAAAGCAATGCAGGCCGTTCTACGCCTCGTGGTGGCCAATAACCATTTTCGGCATCAAGACCGGCGGACAATGGTCGGGGCCTTACATCCTGCGCAACGACGATGCGCCGAACGAACAATTCCGCAAATACAATTCAGCAGCCGATAGCTACGAGGACCACTCGCGGTTCCTCTCGACGCGCGGACGCTACTCCTCCCTCTTTTTCTCCAACCAACCGACTATTCCGGCTGGGCTTCGGGACTGAAAGCTGCAGGCTATGCCACCAATCCGCGCTATGCGGAACAGCTCATCAGCGTGATCGAGCTCTATGATCTGTCGAAATATGACCGCGTACGCGCCTGGTTTATCAATATGCCGACCAACCGCAAGACGTCGGCGGCATAGAGCGTCCCGTACACTTGTGCAATGACGTGGTTTATGTCGTGGCGACTCGCGGCGACAGCTTCGCAACCATTGCGGCCGACACGGGCATCAGTGAATCGAAACTGCGGAAATATAACGAGGTGGGCAAGGAATCGTGCTGGCCGAAGGCGACATTGTGTACCTTGCCGAGAAGAAAAAAGCACGTGGCTGAGGCATTGCGCGTGACGTTGCACACGGTGCAACCGGGAGAGTCCATGTATTCCATCGCGCAACACTATGGAATCCAATTGAAATACCTCTATAAATGGAATCTCTTCCCCAAAGACTATGAACTTGCTGTGGGCGATCGGCTCGTTCTGAAGTGATACTCACGGCTTTCGCCATTGCGAGAGCGCGAAACATAATTGTTCGACTTCACTACAAACCGACCACCGCGTCTTTTTTTCCCACAGAGGGCAACTTCATTCGAGGTTGCCCTTTTTCTATAGCCCCGCACTCCATGTCGCCCGTGAACCTGAATCCTTCCACATCGCACAGTTTGTGGGTGGCTTCCTTCGCGCACCACGCGGCCAACACTTCGGCCGGCGTGGACAAACGCTACAATTCTTCGGCGGACAGGAAACGTTCGCGCACACGCCGTACCTTCTTTGCATCGCCTTCCAGGTCGATGCCCACCCGATGTCCGCGGGAGAGAAAGCCACTGCGACCAAGTTGGCCGCGTGCGTGACGCTGATTTCTGCCGGTGCTTCCGCCCCGGCGAGAAAAAGGAAAGGGCGGCCGGTGGCGTGGTAGGCTACTTTCGCCGATGCCCCAACGTTTCGGTGCACCAAACAGCGGGCCGCCACCCATTCGCAGCGACGTTTCTCGGAACCGATGCGCGAAAATCGCTCGGCATAGGGGCGACACATCAGTCAGGTTACGCAACAACGTCCACATTTCTTCGGACGACTCGTCGAGTCTCCAAAACGAAATGTGGACGTTGTCAAAACTAAGGTTCGTAAGTAGGGGCGTGAATTGCGATTAAAAAGGCGCCGCTTCGGGCTTCGCTGCGGACGGGGCGCTCGCACTTAGGGGGGCGTGGACTGTTGCGGCCCGGCACTCGGCTGGTTTTGCTGCGGACGAGGTGAGAGCATCTCCGTGCTGCTGACCCACACTTCCGTGACATAACGCGTCACTCCCTGTCGGTCGGTGTAATTGCGGGTGCGCAATTCGCCTTCCACGTAGAGTTTGTCGCCTTTGCGCACATAGTTCTCGACCACCTCGGCGAGTCTGCGCCAAAACAAGAGGTTGTGCCACTCGGCGCGCTCGGGAACCTGCGTGCCGTTGGGCAGCGTGTAACCGGGGTGGAGGTGGCCAGCGAAACCTTGGCCGTGCAAACTCCGTTGTCGACGTAACGCACCTCCGGATCTTTGCCGACATTGCCAATCAGCATCACTTTATTCATAGATCAAAGACGTTTAGGTTGCCATATTATCCGCCGTTCGACTCACACTGCGGGACTTCAACGAATGCGATCGGCCGAACGCAAGAGTTTACGGTCGCGATTCACCCCGCGGAAAGCCAAGATCGAGAGAACGAAGGCCACAGCGGGAAGAGAATGGCCAGTCCGGGATTGAAAGCACCCTTGGGCAAAATCGGTCGACAGCGAGAACCACTGCCAAAAGCAGCACGGCGTAGTAGCCCACCGCGGAGCAATTGCGAGCAAACAATGAGGCTCATTTGGCGCGCCTGCCTTTTGAAAGAGAAAAGTGCCCAGATGTCTAAGATCAATGCGCCGCCGACGGACACCACCAGCAAGAAAGCGAACCAGAGCGGCGAGCTGAAATTCGTATCGTTGGTGTCTACGCCGAAAGGACTGAAATAATAATAGAGATTGCCGTCTATTGCCCTCCAACTCCACACGGGCAAGAAGAAGACAAGCGCCAAGAGCACGATGGTGAGCAGCAGATAGAGGGCTCTGAATACGTTGAATCATAACAAAAATCGGTTAAGGAATAAACAACAAAAGGCCTCCAAGGGTCGCAAGACTCTCGGAGACCCAGTGCCAAAAATTGGTTTGTCTGAGGTTCAATCTTCGTTGAGTTGCTGATCACGCTCCTTCAACGGGTTACGGAAGTAGACATTGCCGCGCAAAAACTCGTCGGCAGCGATGAGCGTAGGCTTGGGCAAGCGCTCGTAGTAGCGTGAAATTTCAATCTGCTCGCGGTTCTCAAAGGTTTCTTCGAGGTTTTTCGGTGCTCGACGCGAACTCCTTCAATTTGCGACTCAGATCTTCTTTCATCTTCGCACCGATTTGGTTGGCTCGTTTGCTCACGATGACAATACTCTCATAGATATTGCCTGTCGGCTCTGCGAAGTCCATCAGATTGTGCGTCACCGTATTGGTGGGCGCCTTAGACTTTTTGTAATCCATCGTTATAGTGCAATTTATTGTTCTGAAGAGGTGTGGGTAGAATCGGCTGCCGCGGGCTGTTCCTCCTTGGGGAGGCCGAGGCTGTGCGCGAGCTTCTCGCCAAAAGCGCATTGGCTTTCGGGATGAACTTGGATTCCGGGAACTCATTGACGAAGCCATAATACTCGTCAATGGCCGCTTGATAGCGTTCGGCCTTGCGACTTTCGACGCTCTGCTTGGCCAAATCAAATTTCGATCGGAGGATCAAAATGGCGAAGTCCTCTTTTCGCGGAGAATAAGGATAGTCGTTGATGGCATTCTGCGCGGTGACGATGCAAGCTTGGTAATTGCTGCCACCATTGGTGCAATTGCCGAAATACGTGCCCAGATCATAATAGAGTTTTGGCCGCTGCGTATTCTTTTTCGATCAGCTTATCTTGCAGTTCGAAGATGCGTTTCACGGCCTCCTTGGCGTAGCTCGACTTCGGATAGGCATCGGCCAGATCTTTGAACTCTGTGATCGCCTTATAAGTGTCCGTTTGATCCAAACGGGGGCTCAGGCGTATTTTTTCATAGAGCGAAAGTCCGCTTTCGTGTATCTCGCCGCCAAGGCATAGGTGCCTTTGGGATAGGTCTGATAATACTTTTTGAAATAACCCGCCGCTGCGTCGTACGCCTTATCTTTATAGGAAGACATTGCCCAAAAGGAAGAGGGCTTCTTCTGCCCGGTCGGTGCCTTTCGCGCCGGCAATCAGGTCCCGTGAACAGCGTGGAGGCTTGTCCGTAATGGCCGTCGAAGTAATATTGTTTGGCCGCTTCGTAGCGTACATTATAGTCCGTGGATTTGAGCACGTTCTCATAGTCAGAGCATGCCACAAAGGCGAACGACGCCACGAGGAGAAGGAGGAGAGATTTCTTCAGCGAGGCACAGATTAGGTCGCAAAGATAGTCACTAATTGCCGTTTGGCCAAAAATTTCGCGATGCGGCACACAAAAAACAGAGGGACATCGGCTCTTTTATATTTTATTATAGCGCCCAAAACGACTCTTATCGGCTCGCTCGTCGGGAAGAACTTGGCCAATTCTCAAAAAGTCCGTACTTTTGCCGCGCTGTCACGAGTTGGCAGCACGAAACTAACTCTGTTAGCAACAGGGGACGTGTCCCCACAAAAATCACCACACAATGGCAACTCGTATTCGTTTGCAGCGTCATGGTCGCAAGGGCTATGCTTTCTACAGCATCGTAATTGCTGACGTTCGCGCCCCCCGCGACGGTAAGTTCACCGAAAAGCTCGGCACTTACAACCCCAACACCAACCCTGCAACTGTCGACCTCAACTTCGATCGTGCCCTCTACTGGGTAGAATGCGGCGCACAGCCCACCGACACCGTTCGCAACATCCTCTCTGACGAGGGTGTTATGCTCGTAAGACACCTCCGTTGCGGCGTGAAGAAGGGAGCTTTTGACGAAGCTACCGCGAAGCCAAGTTCAACGCTTGAAACAGGAGAAGGAAGGCAAGACTGCCAAGCTCACCGGCAAACTCGCCGAAGACAAACAGAAGGCGCTCGCCGCTCGCCTCGAGGCAGAAAAAGGCAACCAACGCCAAGATCGCCGAAAAGGTAGCTGAGAAGAAGGCCGCCGCTGCCCAAGCTGCTGCCGAGGCTGAGGCCGCTGCACAGGCAGAAGCTGCAGCAGAAGAAGCTCCCGCTGCCGAAGAGGCTACGGAAGCTCCCGCAGAAGCATAAACCTCTGCACACGAGTCTGAATCAACCACGCCGTGTCCCGTCTGACGGGGCGCGGCGTTTTCGTCCCTCGCACCACCGGAGCGCGACGGGGTACTTCTTGTCGGTTCTTCCCGAGAATCAAATTCCCGCGCGCCCGAAAAAGACAGCAGCCCACGTGCCTCGATGAAAAGTCCGCGAGAAAAGCGAGAAAAAGCGGAAATAAAAAGAAAAACAGGGGATTTTCCGCCGTTTGCCCCCACCTTGTCGTTCTTCGACAGGCACTAAATTCTCGTTTATGGAGCAAAAGGTAGAAAGAGAAAAGACGATTCGCCGTTTTTTTGTAATTTCGCAGCGTGACAAGGAGGCATTTCCGCCTCCGTCTCCTCAATTCAGCCCATCGCTATGGTCAAATCACATAAACAGAATTGGATTGTTCCGGCAGGACAGACTCCCACCGACTTCGACCGCCGTATCCTCGAATTTCAGGACAAAGGTTTCGTCGTGCCAACCAATTCGCTCATCAAAACCGCCGAAGACATCGAAGGTATTCGGCGTGCCGGCGTCATCAATACCGGCGTTCTCGAGCGCGGTAGCCTCCGAGATCAGGAAGGGCGTAGAGCACCGAAGCCATCGATCGCCTCGTGGCCGAATACACGGCCGACCACGGTGCCATCTGCGCCCCCTATGGTTACGAAGGCTTCCCGAAACACTGCTGCACCAGCATCAACGAAGTCGTGTGCCACGGCATACCTTCGGAAGAAGAACTCCTCTTTGACGGCGACATCATCAATGTCGACGTAACGACCATCAGGACGGCTATTACGCCGACGCATCGCGTATGTTTTGATCGGTGACGTCGATCCTCAATTGCGTCGCCTCGTCGAGATGCACCAAAGAGTGTCTCGAAATCGGCGTAAAGCTGCGCAACCCTGGCATTTTGTCGGAGAAATCGGCAAAGCCATCGGCAAATACGCCCACGAAAACGGCTACACGGTCGTTCGCGAACTCGCCGGCCACGGTGTGGGCAACGGTTTCCACGAAGAACCCATCGTAGACCACTACGACACTCGTCCTAGGCGTACGCTGCTCGTGCCCGGCGTGGTGTTTACCATCGAACCCACGATCAATCTCGGCGCCCGCGACGTGTTCATCGACAGAAGACGGATGGACCGTAGTGACCGAAGACGAACTGCCCTCCGCACAATGGGAACACACCCTGCTGATGACCGAGCACGGCGTGGAAGTGCTCACTCACTAACCCACTCCACACACCGATCGGCGTGACAGAAAGAAAAACTCCATCCTTCTCGCCATCGAATCGAGCTGCGACGACACTTCTGCGGCCGTGATGCGCGACGGGATCCTCCTCAGCAACGTCACAGCTTCGCAAAGCGGTGCACGAACAATATGGCGGCGTGGTGCCCGAATTGGCCAGCCGCGCCCACCAGCAAAACATTGTCCCTGTGGTGGATGCTGCCCGAAGCAAGCGGGCGTGAACAAGGAGGAACTCACCGCCATCGCCGTCACCCTCGGCCCGGGGTTGATGGGTAGTCTGCTCGTGGGCGTGAGCTTTGCCAAGGCGTAGCCGCGGCACTCGGCATCCCCCTCGTCGAAGTGAACCACCTGCACGGACATATTCTCGCCCACTTCATCCATACTGCCGACGAAGTGCACGACGATCCCCCACCCTTTCCTCTGCCTACTGGTGAGCGGGGCACTCGCAAAATCGTGCGCGTCAATGCGCACAACGATTTCGAGATTCTCGGTCAGACCATCGACGACGCAGCCGGCGAAGCCATCGACAAGTGCTCGAAAGTGATGGGATCTGGGCTATCCCGGCGGCCCCATCATCGACCGCCCTCGCCCGTCAAGGCAACCCCTAAAGGCCTTTACCTTCGCCAAGCCCCACATTGGCGGACTCGACTATAGCTTCTCCGGCCTGAAAACCTCTTTTTTCTCTATTTTCTCCGAGACAAGATGGCCGAGAATCCCCCAATTCATCGAGGAAAACAAAAACGACCTGGCGGCTTCGCTCGAAGCAACTGTCGTTGACATCCCTCGTGAAAAACTCATCGAAGCTTCAAAAAGCCACTGGTATTCGCCACGTTGCACTGGCCGGCGGCGTGAGTGCCAACACAGCCCTGCGCAACGCTTTCAAAGCGATGGAAGAAAAGGGAATCTGGAAGATCTATATCCCGAAATTCTCCTACACCACCGACAATGCTGCGCACGATTGCCGTATGCGGCCACTACAATATCTGGACGGCGAGTTTTGCCCACTCAGCAAACCCGCCTTCTCTCGCACTGTGCTCTAACCGCTATCACGCATCACCCAACAAAACATCATATAATCCCCAGACCGTGGACTTAGACCTCAAAGTAGTCAGCAAGGAAATCAACGAAATCCTTTGGCGTAACCACAAAACGCTCTCCACCGCTGAGAGTTGCACCTCCGGCCGCGTGGCCAGTGTGATCACCGCCGTCCCCGGTGCATCGCAATACTTCAAGGGTGGCGTGGTTTCCTACGCCAATGAAGTGAAGATCAACCTGCTCGGCGTCGACGCTCAAGTCATCGAAGAACAAACTCCCGTGTGCGACGAAGTGGCTCGCCAAATGGTGAAAGGCGCCTTGCGCGTGTTCGACACCGACTACGCCGTTTCGGTGACCGGATTCGCCGGCCCCGGAGGCGTGGAGAACGGCAAAAACGGCGTGCTCGTCGGCACCATCTGGATCGCAGTGGGCAACAGCCAGCGCATTGAGACCGTCGTGCTCGAAGAAGACAACGGCCGCGACAAGAACCTCGCCTCCGCCACTTCGACTGCCATTACACGCTGCTCGATTTCCTCAAGGCGGATCTCGGAACCGAAGAGGAAGCCTAAGAGAGGCTCACACTCATCTCTTATATATACGCTCGCCGCGCAAGTCCTACCACAAGATTTGCGCGGCGAACGTCGCAATTTCCCACTCCTCACCGAAGAGAATGGGCGAAACTGCCATCGCAGCGGAAAATAATCAGGGAAAAGTTTGTGAGATAGGAATTTATCAGTGTAAATTTGCAACTCGATTGGGAATAACTACTTCAACTGAAACAAGAAAACTACAGATAGCAATGTCTAAGATTTGTCAAATTACTGGTAAGAAAAGCCGCTGATTGGCAACAACGTTTCGCACTCGAAACGTCGCACCAAGCTGTACCTTCGATGCCAACTTGTTCATAAAGAAATTCTACTACGTAGAACAGGGTTGCTGGATCTCGCTGAAACTTTCGGCAGCAGGTCTCCGCACGATCAACAAGGTGAGGGCTCGACGCAGCTCTCGTCAATGCAGTGGCCAAAGGCTACTGTGACTGGAAAAGACATCAAAGTAATCGGCTAAAACCATATCACGATGGCAAAAGAAAGCGAAAGGTAATCGCGTTCAGGTAATCCTCGAGATGCACCGAACACAAAGAAAGCGGCGTACGCCCGGCACTAGCCGTTACATCACGACGAAGAATCGCAAGAACACTCCCGAACGCCTCGAGCTGAAGAAGTACAACCCGATTCTCAAGCGACGTACCATCCACAAGGAAATCAAATAATAACCTCGCAACAGCAGCACAACCACTGGCTAAAAAGACAGTCGCATCGCTCCAATCCGGTAAGACGGACGGACGCTCTTATACGAAAGTCATCAAAGTGGTAAAGAGCCCCAAGACGGGTGCCTACTGCTTTGACGAGCAGATGGTTCGCAACGAAGACGTTGCAGCCTTCTTCAAGAACTAATTTTTGAGTCAGAACCCTGTTTCGACCTCAAACAACCGCTATCGACGCCCTAAAGCGCGCCGAAAAGGAGAGCCATCGCAGCCCATGCGATGGCTGCTCTTTTCCAAGCTAAATAGTATACGAGTCCCACTTTTTGTCGTAAATTTGCACAAACTATATCTGTCATTATAGGGATTCTTCGACCTGTTCTCCAAAAAGAAAAGAAAGAAACGCTCGACAATGGACTTCAGAACACCAAAACCAGCGTTTTCAGCAAGATCGCTCACGCCGTAGCTGGAAATCCAAAGTCGACGACGATGTGCTCGATGATTTGGAAGACGTGCTCATAACAAGCGACGTGGGAGTGAACACCACACTCGATGTAATCCGCAACATTGAAGCGCGAGTAGCACGAGACAAGTATGTGGGTACGAGTGAACTCAACCGCATCCTCAAAGAAGAAATCATCGCCCTCCTGGCTGCCGATGGCAATACGAAAGACAACGAAGGTTTCGAGCTACCCGAAGGGCGTCGTCCGTACGTCATTCTCGTCGTAGGCGTCAACGGTGTGGGCAAAACCACCACTATCGCCAAATTGGCCTACCAATTCAAGGCCGAAGGCAAGAAAGTGATTCTGGGGAGCCGCCGACACCTTCCGCGCGGCCGCCATCGAGCAAACGCTCGACATCTGGGGGCCCAACGCATCGGAGTTCCCGTGGTCAAACAGAAAATGGGAGCTGATCCGGCATCTGTGGCCTACGACACAGTTGCTGCATACGCCAAGCTGAGCAAGCCGACGTGGTCGTTATCGACACAGCCGGTCGACTGCACAACAAAAGTCGGCTTGATGAACGAACTGAGTAAGATCAAAAAAGTGATGCAAAAAGCTGGATGCCGACGCACCCGACCAAGTTCTACTCGTTCTCGACGGTAGTACGGGGCAAAATGCCTCACGAACAAGCCAAACAATTGCACTGGCCACCGAAATCACGGCTTTGGCCATTACAAAACTCGACGGAACGGCCAAAGGTGGCGTCGTTATTGGAATCTCCCACCAAATGAAGATCCCGGTAAAGTACATCGGTCTCGGTGAAAAAGATGACGGATTTACAACCCTTCAACGCAAAAAGAATTTGTTGAATCCCTGTTCTCCGACAATTGATTCGCAATTTCACGCAACGCCCCTACGCTACGAGCAAGACTCGCAGCGTCCTCCCCACGCTCCGCAGGAGACGACATAGACGAACTTAACAATGAAACATACGATAGACGTTATCACCACGGGGTGCTCCAAGAACCTCGTGGACTCTGAGAACCTACTTCGCCAATTTGCCGCCATCGGTTGCGATTTCCACCACAACCCTGATGAACTCCACGGCGACATCGCAGTGATCAACACTTGCGGATTCATCGGCGACGCGAAAGAGGAGAGCATCAACTCAATTCTTGAGCTGGTGGAACAGAAAAATGAGGGAAATCTCAACCGTATCTACGTAATGAGGGTGCCTTTCTGAACGCTATCGCAAAGAACTTCGGAAGAAACTCCCGAAGTAGACCGTTTCTACGGAGAGTTCGACTGGAAAGACCCTCATCAAAGATCTTTCGCCCTCCGGTCTTTCGGAGAGCGCGTCGTGCCAAAGCCCTCAACACCCGCGTGCTGACCACGCCAAAGCACTACGCCTTTCTCAAGATCTCGGAAGGTTGCGACCGCAGCTGCGCCTATTGCGCCATTCCCCTCATCACCGGTCCGCATCAGCCGCCCCATCGAAGAAATCCTCGCAGAAGTAGAGGAATTGGTAAAGAGCGGAGTGAAAGAGTTCCAGATCATGCCCAAGAACTCACCTATTATGGCGTAGATCTGTATGGTCATCGTCGCATCAGCGGAGTTAATTGAGCGCATGGCCCCAGATTCCCGGAGTGGAATGGATACGTTTGCACTACGCTTATCCCAACCGTTTCCCGATGGAACTCTTGCGCGTGATTCGCGAGCACAAGAATGTGTGCAAATATCTCGACATCGCGTTACAACACGTGTCGGACCACGTGCTTTCGCCGCGTGAAGCGCCACATTACCAAGCAAGAAACACTCGACCTCGTGGCTGCCTTCCGCCGCGAAGTCCCAGGCATCACCCTGCGCACCACCCTCATGGTCGGTTTTCCCGGAGAAACAGATGAGGACTTCGAAGAACTACGTGGATTTCGTGCGCACCGCACGCTTTGACCAGTGGGTGCTTTCGCATACAGCGAAGAAGAAGGCACATACGCCGCAGACAATTACGAAGATGATGTCCCCGCAGAGGGTGAAACAGGGCGAGATTAGACCGACTAATGGCTTTGCAGGAAGAAATTTCAGCGGAACTATTGGCCGAAAAAGTGGGGCAAACCTTCCGAATTGTCGTCGATCGGAAAGAGGCGACTACTATGTTGGTCGCACAGAATACGATTCTCCGGAAGTAGACTGCGAGGTGCTGATTCGCGCCACCGACCGTCCGCTGGAAATCGGCAGTTTTACAACGCCAAAAGTCACCTCGGCAGAGGAATTCGACCTCTATGCCGGAAATACAATGTCAACTCCTCTATTCTCGCCGGCGTGAACAACAAAGAGTTTATCAACGCTCTTGCAGCGCGCACCGACAAAAGCCAAAAAGGCGCAAGCAATTGGTCGATAGCTTGGTGGAACTTCTCGCCGACACCCCTCGAAGAAGGCGATACCCTCACCGTTCAGAGCTTCGGCGCCTTCGAAGTGAAGAAGAAGAGGAACGCATCATCGTCAACCCCTCGAGCAAACAACGACAACTCGTACCTCCCAAATTGGCCATCTCCTTCAAACCCAGCAATGCCGTGAAGGAAAAAGGCCAACGCGTGATTTTTTTCCCCACAAAAGCCAACGCGTAACACCATTTACGAATGGAGAAAAAGTACACCCTTCAAGATCTTGCGGCACTTTTGGCCGAGCGCGAATCGCTGCCCCTCGAACAAGCCGAGGATTTTCGTGCGCTCTTTCTTTGAGTTGACCGAAGAAGGTCTTCTCAAAGACAGCTTTGTCAAAGTCACCGGCTTTGGCACTTTCAAAGTTAGTGGAGGTCAGTGAGCGAGAAAGCGTGAACATCAACACCGGCGAACGCTTCCAAATCAGCGGACACAACAAGATCAGCTTCACGCCCGACGGTACATTGCGCGAATTGGTCAACCGTCCCTTCGCACGCTTCACGACGGTCACCCTCAACGACAAGACATCGGAGGCCGCACTCGAGGAGGCAGAGCGCCCACTCGCGGAAGAATCCACCGAATCTTCCGCCACCCCTTCGCACACTACCCTGCCTGCTGCAGAAAACCCCGGTCGCCTCTTCGACGTCTTGCAGAAACCAACGACTGCTCACGCAGAAGAAGAGCAGCAACCCTGACGCAGCGACAGAAAAAGCCGAAAAACGTTGTCCCGGCGAGTAGAAGAAACCACATTCGCCCCGACTTCCGCCCACGTCACCGTAACTACTGAAGCCCCTTCCCCCGAAGTTTCAGCAGAACAAGCCCACGAAGAGGTGAAAAACAACCAGTCCGTTTTCACTGCCCCGCAGCTACCACCACTTCTTCGCTGCTTTACGCCCCACCCCCGCTCCCATTATCGACGGCGCCCCTACTCTGTTTCTCAAACTCCGACGCCCGTACTCAACAACGAGCAACTCTCTGATTTGCTCTCCACACCCCGATGATACGGCGCAACGGCGAACAACAGCGACGAGGAAGAAAGCAATGTGCCCCTGTTTCCCACGACACCGAAGAGGAAACCAACGAAAAGCGCTTTGAAGAAAACGAAGTGCACGAAACGTCGTAACAACGGCCGAGGAGGGAAGAAGAAACCCACGAAGAGGAAGAAGAAGCACACGACGAGGCAACGACTCTCCCCGAGGAAGACACTCCCCAACACCCAACAACGTACGAAGAGCACACTGTCGATCAACCGATAGACTCCGCGCATCAGACGCCTGCTACCGAGATTGTCTCCACGGTGGCCACTCCCGTGCTCGATCTCAACTTGGCCGAGGAGTCAACTCCCGAATCGACCACAACAAGTGCAAGCTGCGGAACAACTCGTCGAAGCACCAACTCCCGCAACCGAAGCAGCAGCTCCTCTTTTCCCCCGCTTCTACCGAACCCACCGGAACGGAATCTGAAAAATCGGCAGAAGAACAGGAATCACACGGTCCCGCACTACAATTCGTGCCCACTCGCGAAGCACTGCGCGCCCTCGCCGACGAACACACGGAGCCCGAACCCGAAGAAACGCCTGCTATCGAGCCTCAACTCCGAGATCAATTCCGCATCCCCGTCAACATCGAGATTCGTCACGCCGAATCCGAACAAGACCCCTGTCCCCGCGGTTACAGACGAGGCATCGTGCAAATGAAACGCCCGCCGAAAAAACGGAAGCTCCAACATTGGTAGGCGAAACCTCCGATGAGCCCTCCACCAATGCAGTCGAAACGGCGCAAACTCCCGCAGCTGCAAACGACGATCCGTCAGTATCGTCCCCTTCCGAAAGAGGGAAAACCACGGAACCCTCCGCGGAACCCGCTCTTCGTTCGCCGCTCGCAACTCGATCTCGAGTCTTTAGAAGCTCCACACCTGTCGACGCTGAAGAGGCGGAAACACCTGTCGAAGATACACCAACGGCCGAAGCCCCCTCCCCAGGGAGACTCCGGAAACCGAACTCGTCCGCAACTCTCCCCACCGAAGAAGAAAACAAGACGCCCGAGGAAACCACCGCCGACACCGAGCGATTGCTCACGGTAGCCGCCCCCATCCTCACCTATCCGCAGTCCACTGCCGAAGAAGTCCGCGAGCAGCGTCGACGCAATCCGCCACTGTCGAATCGCCGACTGCGGTCGATGCGGTGACTTCCACCACCTGCACAGCAGAAGAGAGCCCTCGGCAAAGAAGTACTCACCGATTCGACCGAAGAACTTCCCCTCGAACTTACGCCCACCGGCTCCGTCAGCACCGATGTTGCCGAGCCGCAATCAGTCAGCCGCCTCCACAGCACAAACCACGGCGGCAACTGCTGCGAGCGAAAAACGAAGTTCGCGAAAGCTCATCGCACCATTCAAGAAGACGTCGCCACCGTTCGAGACGAAAGAAGACCCCTGGGGACAAATTCTCGGCATTATTCTCTTGCTGCTGCTCGTTTTGTGCTGCTACTTCCGGCTATCTCTGCCAGACTCGCACGATCACGGCCGAAAACGTCCCCACCTGGTTGCAGCCCTCTACCAAATCTGCGCTCCTGAGGAAGACGACGGCCAAAACACGCACATCGGTGGAAATCCGTCCCACAACAAGACTTCGCAAAACGGCACACAGCCTGCAGATCAACGCGCTGCGTTGACCAAAAGCCAAAGGCAGACAGCGTAGCAGCTGCCGAAAAAGCAGCCGCTGCCCAAAAGGCGGCAGAAGAAAAAGGCCGCTGCCGAACGACAGGCCCGAATCGACAAAAGTCATTGCCCGCTCAAAAAGATATTCCCAGGTGGAAGGCGGCAGTTTTTCTCATCGTGGGTTTGCACGACAAGCACAAGATGAAGTCGGGCGACAACGTCTCATAAGCTCGCCGAACGCACCTTTGGCGATCGAAGCTGCCAAATACATCATTCACTTCAACAATATCTCGAATCCCGACTTCATCAAAGGTGAACGAAGTCTTGAAAATTCCGGAACTCGTCAATCCCAAGAACATCAAATAAGTTTTTTTCAGGGCGCGAATCCGCAGGGCATCGCCCCGGACTCGGGAGCTACTCTGCGAAAACGCCGCAATGCGTATCCGAAAGCTCCCCATCTTTTTGCAAAAACGCCGCACTCTTGCGCAAAGGTGCGGCGCTGATCCCTACCGGTTCTGTTTCAGTTGCGCGAGAAACGAGCTGTCTCTTCGGCAAAAACAGACGAAATCGGGGAAGACGGCGTAGTCTTCCCCGATTTCTGAAAGTCTCATTCAGTGCAGGAAATCATCGCACCGGCCTTTCTTCAAAGCCCCTTCCGAGGTCTTGCCCGCCGGCAAGTGACTGCACAAGATGAACCAGGGCGGAACCTCGAGAGGCTCGCCCTGCTGCGGCAAAATCTCCGCCGCCGTCTCGTGCCCCTCGGGCGAAACCTCATCCGCCGGGCGCCGATTCGTTCTCAAAAGATCAGAGCGAAGCGCTGTCGAACTGGAAAGGTAGGAGCATCAGAAAGCCGTTTCGAGTTCAAAAATGGCCTTTTTCACCGTAGAGCAACACGCGTAAATTCTTTCCGAACCGCGCCTGCGTTTCGATCATCACCTATCTGCACACTCCACAAGGGCTGATAGGCTGCTCGAGAAATCCATTTTCGCTCGCTTTGCGCGCGGCCACAGCAATGGCCAGAGGACGCACCCCGGGAAACTGCGCATTGGCATAATGAATGGCCGTTCGTTCTGCACACGTTCCGGCCGGGTAGGCGGCATTTTCCTGATTGCTGCCGCACCGTCTCACCGTTTTTCGAGCAACACTGCCGCCCCCACACAGAAATTGGGTACGGCGCACCACTGGTTTGCGTTGCTGCTTTGGCCGCTTCGATCAAACGCGCATCCGCCTCAGGCAACATCATCATGCCCGGGGTGAGAATATGGTAAGGAAGCTGGAAACAAGCTTGTTTCATTGGGCTGATTAAAGTCAATAATGGTTTAACTGCAAATTTACTCATTATTTTTCAGCTACCAACGTTCTTCCTCCGTTTCGTCCGAAATCGCGCAGAAACGAGCCCGTATGGTCTTTTTCGTAACTTAGCCCCCAATAAACCTCTCACTATGCAGCGTTTGTTCCCCGTTCCCCTCCTTTTGCTCTTCCTGTTGTGCTTCGGCTGCCACGAGAAGACCTCTAAAATCTCCGTCCATCGACAAAACGACGAGATCGCCGGCGCCCAAGCCCTGGACAACGCCCGTCGCCGGCTCAATGCTCGCGACTACGAAGGAGCGCGCCGCATCATTCGCGCCATGCGCCACGCTCACCCCTGGCGCTCACAGCCCGCGAAAACGGCATTTTGCTCATGGACAGCATCGACCTTGTCGCCGCCCGCGAAGCCATCCTCCAAGCTGAGCGCGTCGCATCGGCCGACACCGCCGCCCACATAGCGCAACCCGGGGGCAACAACGGGCAACTCACGGAACTCTATCGCCGCCTACGGTTTTTCGAACGCAAACTCCAACACGACTTTCGGCAACGCAAATCCTGACTGAAACCTCTGCCTCCCTTCCGACTCCCCGGTGGTACGCCCCCGACAGCTTCTGGCAATCCCAACTCAACGCCAGCCAGTGGGAGGCCGTTCGCACTGCGACAAGCCTCTGCTGGTGATCGCCGGCGCGGGATCGGGCAAAACCCGCGTGCTCACCTTCAAAATTGCCTATTTGCTCGAACACGACTACGCCCCCTGGCAGGTGTTGGCCCCTCACTTTCAGCAACAAAGCTGCCCGCGAGATGAACGAACGCATCTGCACAAATCGTGGGTCCCGGTCGTTCGCGGGGCTTGTGGAGTGGCACGTTCCACAGCATTTTTGCCCGCATCCTGCGTGCCGAAAGCGCCACCATCGGGTTGGAATCCAATTTCTCCATCTACGACGCCGGCGAAAGCCGTTCGCTCATCAAATCGATCGTTAAGGAGCTAAAAACTCGACGACAAGACCTACAAACCTTCGCGTGGCGGGGCGCATTTTCGGAAGCGAAAAATCGCTCATCCTGCCCCAAGAATATGCCGCCGATGCGCAAACGCTGGAACGCGACCGCCGCGACAATCTCGGCGAAGTTCATCGCATCTATACCGAATACTTCCGCCGATGCCGCACGGCCAAAGCCCCTCGATTTCGACGATCTGTTTGCTCTACACCTACCTGCTCTTCGATCGTGTCGAAGAAACCCGCCGCCGCTATGCCGAGCGTTTTCGCTTCATCCTGGTAGACGAGTACCAAGACACCAACTATGCCCAGCACGCCATCGTGAGTCAACTCACGCGCGACAACCATATATATCTGCGTAGTGGGCGACGATGCACAGAGCATCTACTCCTTTCGCGGAGCCAACATCGACAACATTCTCCAGTTCCACCGCCAGTATCCGGAGGCGGTCACGGTGAAGTTGGAACAAAAGCTATCGCTCCACACAGAACATTGTGGGGGCGGCCAACAGCATCATCCGTCGCAACAAGGAGCAAATCGAGGAAAACGGTCTACAGCGAGAAGCGCTCGGCGATCAAGTCCTGGTGATGCCTGCCTCGACCGACAAGGAAGAGGCCGCAAAAGTGGTTGGCACGATCAGTCGGTTGCACCGTCGAGCAAGTGCCCTATAACGAAATCGCCATTCTCTACCGTACCAACGCACAAAGCCGCTCGTTCGAGGATGCGCTGCGCGAACACAACGCGCCTCACTGCATCTACGGCGGTACGTCGTTCTATCAGCGCAAAGAGATCAAGGACATCATTTCCTACTTCCGTCTCGTCACCAATCTCTACGACGAAGAAGCCTTCAAGCGCGTGGTGAACTACCCGCTCGCGGCATCAGTGCCACCACGCTGCAGAAGATTTTTCACAGCTTCGCGCGAACACGATGTCAGTCTGTGGGCGGTGGCCGAGCAACCGGCGCACATGGCGTGCAACTCACCAAAGGGAACGCTCGGCAAACTTCAGTCGTTTTGCAACCTCATTCTCGAATTTCGCTCGCGCCTCTTCAATGTCAGTGCCTTCGACTTGGCCTTCGACATCATCAATGCCTCGGGCATTGCGCCGATCTCAACAGAGAAGACGGCCCGGAAGGCGAAAGCAAACGAGAGAACGTGGAAGAATTGCTCGGTGCCGTCCGTGCCTTCGAACGCGACAGCCGCGATGAGGAAGCCGAAGACGAAGCACAAGTGGGTTCCCCAACCCCGTGCTGCTCACGGAGTTTCTGCAACAAAGCGCCCTGCAAACCGACAGCGATGAGCAGGGACGACGGCACGCCCTCGCGTCACTCATCGACCATTCACGCCACTAAAGGGCTGGAATTCGACGCCGTCTTTCGTCACCGGCAGCGAGAAGACAACCTCTTCCCGACAGCAGGCACGGCTTTTCCCCGCGAAATGGAAGAGGAGCGCCGTTTGTTCCTACGTCGCCGTGACGCGCGCCAAACGTTTTTGCTACCTCACCCTACGCCCAAAGCCGCTATCGCTACGGCTCGTCTCGAACAGTCGGACGAAAGTCCCTTCGTGCGCGAGATCTCCGAACGCTTCGTGCGACGGAAGCTTCCTCCTCCCCTTCCGGCGGCTCGAAACATTTCCCCGCTTCGCGTCAGGCGCTGCTCGACGATCTCGACGGCGGGAAGTCTCGCCCCACCTTTCGGGCGCATCTCTCGCGAGGACTTCGCCCACACACGCCCCGGTCGGCTCCCGCAAACGTCGGCCCCCGCTCCCTACAACGCCGCGCACGCTGCGCTCGCTGTCGAGCGTGAGCCGAGTGCATCGTCGCCCCCTGAGGCAAAAAGCTCCACTGTCACCGGGACAGACCATCGAACAGACCGCTTCGGTCGCGGACAAGTCGTGGCTGTCGAGGCAGCGGCGAGAACACCAAAGCACTCGTCGAGATTCGAAAGTGCCGGACGGAAAAATTTGTTGCTCAAATTCGCCAAATACCAAGTCGTCGAACCATACCTTTGCCGCCCGTCGCACATTCCGTAACCTTGCATCACTGCATTACGCCCTGTATGAATCAAGATTCTAAACCGCATAACCCCTTTTTCTCATCGCCGACTTCGACGGCGACATTCGCGACCTCTTTGCCCATCGCCACGACGGGGAACTTCCCATTCTCCCGCTGCGCAACTTAGTGCTGTTCCCGGGTGTCGTGACCACTCGTGACCATCGGACGCGAAAGTTCGATGGCACTCATCCGTCACATCACCAATCAAACCGACGATGAGGGCTCTGTTTGCAGGGCAACACAGGTGGACGCCGAGGTGGAAAGCCCACAGTTTGACGACCTCACCCGGTGGGCACACTGGCTAAACTCCTGCGGGTGATCGAACTCCCCGACCAAAAACGACGGCCATCATTCAGCCCTACGGCCGCGTGGCGTTGCACGAAGGTTTCACCCAACAAGAGCCTTTCATCGTGGCTCCTGTGACCTCTCTTCCTGAAGAACTCACCGATGACGACAAGGAAATTTGTGACCCTCTGCGAACAATTCCGCTCGGCCGCCCTCGACTATGTGAAATGAGCGATGCCCTCGGCATGGAAGCCCAAATGGCGGTGCAAAACATCAGCAATCCGGTGTTTTCATCAATTTTCACGGCCTACGAATCTCTCCATCACCACCGAGGAAAAAGGCCCTTCTGCTGTTGGAAGACAGCTTCACGGAGCGCACACGCCTTGCTGCGTCTGCTCAATCGCGAAATCCAGCTGCTCGACCTGAGCAAACAGATTCAAGAACGCACGCACCGCGAAATCGATCGGCAACAAAGGAGTATTTCTTGCAGCAACAGCTGAAATACATCCACAACGAGATCTGGGTGACGGGGAAGACAGCGAAAGCGCTCAGCTTCGCGCCAAGATCGAAGGCCTCCTTGCCCGACAACATCCGTACGCTCTTCGAAAAGGAGGTGAAAAGTTGGACCGCCTCAATCCCGGCAGCCCGGACTACGGCGTTACGCTGACCTATCTCGACACCATTGCCTCGCTGCCGTGGGGCAAAGCGACCACCGACAACTGCGACTTGCGCCACGCCCGCCGCATTCTCGACCGCGACCACTACGGAATGGAAAAAGTGAAGGAGCGCATCATCGAACAGCTCGCACTGCTCAGCGTGAGCACCGCTACATCGCCCGCCATCCCTCTGTTTGGTGGGCCCTCCCGTGGGTAAGACCTCCCTTTGCCGCAGCATTGCCTGAAAGTCTGGGCCAGCAAATACGTGCGTGTCTCGCTCGGCGGTCTGCACGACGAGAGTGAAATCCGCGGACACGCGGCGCACTTACGTGGCCGCCAGTAGTGCGGTCGCATCATGAAAGGCATTATTAAGTCGGAAAGCAACAACCCGCTCTTCGTTCTCGACGAGATCGACGAGTTTCGGGCAACAATCACAACGGCGACCCCCAGAGTGCCCTGCTCGAACTGCTCGATCCGGAACAAAACAACACGTTCCACGACAATTACCTCGACTTCGATTACGATCTGAGCCAAGTGTTTTTCATCGCCACGGCAATTCGCTCGAGCGGCGTGCCGCGTCCGCTTCTAGATCGCATGGAACTGATCGAAGTGGAAGGCTATCTCACAGAAGAAAAGAAGGAAATCATGCGCCGCCACCTGGTTCCCAAGGCGGCACGAAGGACCTTTCTGTGGATTTCACCCTGAAATTCACGCCTGCCGGGAGCGAATACCTCATCGAACACTATACGCGCGAGGCGGCGTGCGCCAATTGACCAAAATGCATCGATAAAATCGTGCGTAAAGAGGTGGTTCGCCATCTCGAATCCCCGGCTGCCGATGCCACAGGGGACCTCGCCTCGCTTCGCCCGGCCGACATCGAAGACATCACGGGTAAGCCCATCTATACGCGCGACATCTGCGAAAAACAACAACACGGCTGGCGTTGTCACGGGGTTGGCTTGGACACCGGTGGGGGCGAGATTCTGTTCATCGAGTAGTCTCAACGCCTCATCGGGCAATAATTTTCACGCTAACGGGCAACATCGGCAATGTGATGCGCGAAAGTGCGACCATCGCCTTCCAATATGTCAAAGCGCACGCAGACGAAACCTCGGCATCCCCACGGCAGTGTTCGATGCACTGGAAACTTCACGTCCACGTCCCCGAAGGCTCCACCCCGAAAGACGGTCGCTTCGGCCGGTATCACGCTGGCCACGTCTATTGCCTCGAGTGTTCACACGGCGCAAAAGTGCGCAAACGCCTGGCCAGCCGAGTGGCGAGATTACCCCTGCGCGGCAAAGTGCTTCCGTAGGCGGCCTCAAAGAAAAGATTCTGGCGGCCAAACGTGCCGGCATAAAAGAGATCGTTCTCTCCAAAGCCAACGTGCCTAACATCGAAGAGATCCCCGAGCGCTACATCAAGATCTCACTTTCCACTACGTCGATACGGTCGAAGAAGTTTGGACCATCGCATTGCTCGACGAAAAGGTGCCCATCCTCGATCTCACTCCTCCTCAAAAGACAACCACCCCGGATCGCGAGTCAAAATAATCTGTCACTCCGCCCCACTTGGCGCACCGAAGGCCGACTTTCGAGCTGCAACACACCGATGCCGGCAGTGATGCGCGCGCCGGTCTCGACTACCGACCACGGCACCAGCCCTGCAAACGCCCATCTTCGTGCCGCGTAAGGGCACTCCTCGGCACCGTCGAGGGCGTGCACATCCGCGACATATGATGAGTAAAAGCCCAGATCTTCTCGGCAACACCTGTCATCTCATTTGCGTCCCGGACTTGAAGTGCTCGAAGCGGGACCGGCGGTCTCCATAAATTCAACGGTTTCGATCGCCCGATGCTGACCGACAGCGGCGGATTCCAGCGTTTTTCGCTGACCGGCATCCGCAAAACTCAGCGAAGCAGGGTGCGAATTTCGCAGTCACATCGACGGCTCGAAAATCATTTCTTCACCCCCGAAGGCGTAATGGACATCGAACGCACCATCGGTGCCGACATTATGATGGCCTTCGATGAAGTGTCCCCGGAACAGCCGACTATGCTTACGCTGCCAAAGGTTTCAGACCTCACCCACAGCTGGTTGGATCGATGCATTCGCCGCTTTTCCGAAACGCAAGACAAGTACGGCTACCACCAAGCGCTGTTTCCCATCGTGCAGGTTGTGTTTATCCGATTTGCGCCGCGAAAGTGCGCAGTGTTGCAGCCGAAGATGCCGAAGGTTACGCCATCGGCGAGATCGAGCCGTGGGCGAACCGGCTGAGAAAATGTGCAGAAATGATCGAGGTAGTCAGCGAGATTCTGCCTAAAGACCGCCCGCGCTATCTGATGGGCGTGGGTACGCCGATGAACATCCTCGAGGCATCGAACGCGGTGTCGGCATGTTCGACTGCGTCGATGCCGACCCGCAACGGGCGCAACGGCCAAATCTTCACCTGGCAGGGCATTATCAGTTTCCGCAACGCCAAATGGGCCAACGATTTCAGCCTCGTCGATCCGGAAGGTACCGCCGCTGTCGACCAACGCTACACTCGCGCTTACCTTCACCACCTCTTTAAAGGTATAAGAGCTCTTGGCACTCCAAATTGCCTCGATCCACAACTTGGCTTTCTACCTGGAACTGGTTCGCCAAGCCCGGGAACACATCTGGCCAACGATTTCTCAGCGTGGAAAACGCCCAAGTCTACCTCGTCTGGCCCAACGACTGTAAGACTCACCCCAGCAGCATGGAAAATTCGCACAAGGACAAAGACGTAACAGACGCTCTTTTGCCCGACCACAACGGCGCAACGCCGAAACTCTCCCCATCCCCATACCGACGCGACCGATGCGGAACTTCCTTCGCCCACCGATACCGGCGAAGGCGAGTTTTCGGCTCCCCATCAGCGAAGCGGCTTCCGCCACCACTGAGCCGGCCGCGAGCGCTCCCGCCACACCGAAACGCAGACGCAGCAGTGGGGACGCTACGCTGCGCCAAGCCGCGCGCCATTTCTTTCCTATCGCCGTGGTATTTGCTCCGTTTCATCGCACGACTGCTGCCATCTGTCGGGCGCTTGTTCCTCCGTCTCATCGGTTTCAAGCGCCTCGATCGCTACATCCTCGTGCGTTTCATCAGCACCTCACGTCTTTTGTTGGCACTCATCATAACGATTGCCATTATCTTCGACTTCAACGAGAAAATCGACAAGCTCACCAACGGCGGCGCCCGCTGGCACGAAGTGGTGTTCGACTACTATGCGAACTTCATCCCTACTTCTCCAACAGTATTCTCGCCGCTGTTTGTCTTTATCGCCGTGATTTTCTTCACCACCCAGCTGGCCAATCGCTCAGAAATCATCGCCATGAAAAGTGCGGGCATGAGTGCCGTTTGCTCGGCCTTTCGTACGCAGGCCATTATTTCCGCCACCTCCTTTGCTTCGGGTGCCTACATCATCCCCCAAGGCAACGTAGCGCGCGTGTTCGAGCACAGTGCATCAAAAAGCAACTCACGGTCGACAGAAGCCGACAACATCCAGATGCAAGTCGACAGTGGCGTGGTGGCCTACATCGCCCACTTCGACAATCGCACAAAATCCGGCTCAGGGTTTCTCGCTCGACAAGTTTTCGGAGAAGAAACTCGTGTCACGTCTCACCGCAGAGACCATCCAATACGACACGCTTGCGGACCACAAATATTCTTGGACCCTCCACGGCTCGTACGCAGCGCACCGCTTCGCGGCTCGCGCGAGAAGATCGAAGCGGAGATAGCTCGATACCACGATTATCATCGGAGCCGAAAGACTTTTCTACATCAAAAGGCATACGGGAAACCAGTCGACCGTGCGGAACTCAGCTCCTCATCGATCGCCAACGCCTGCGCGGCGCCGCGCATCAGCACTTTCGAAGTCGAATACCACAAACGCTGCCACACCCCTGGCTGCTTTGCATTCTCACGCTGATCGGCGTATCCATCTCGTGCGAAAAGCGCAAAGGCGGCACGGGCACGAGCATCGGCATCGGTTTTGGCCCTCACTTTCACCACCACATCACGCTGCAAACGGTGGCCGCCTCCTTCGCCACCAACGCCGGTTGGCCGGCCGGCTCTCCGTTTGGATGCCCAACATCCTCTTCGCGTTCATTGCCCTTTGGTTCCCTCGACGCACTCCCCAATAATCACCTCTTAAAAGATCTCTGCTTCGCAGCGACGCACCACTTATATATGTCCGAACACGAACTTTCCACCGACGATCTCCGGCAAAACGGCCGAAAAATCCCCAACCCACAGCCACGACCGGCACGGTTCACACTGAAATAGAAGATTCGCCACGACGACCGCGGAGCAAGCCACTGCTCCTGCGCAACCAACTGCCGAATCTGCAGCACCGGCTCCGGAAAACGCGGAACAAACAGACGAAAAATGCGAGGTTTCTGCCGAAAACGCGGAACAAACGGCCCGAAAAGCCCCGTCTATTTTGAAGACCTCCCTCAGCGAAGACGTGCTCCGACGCACTTTGGGACATGCGTTTCGAAAAGTGCACCCCCGTACAGGCGCGTTGTGATCCGCCCCTCCTCGAGGGCAAGGACCTCATCGGCATTGCTACAAAACCGGCACCGGCAAGACGGCTGCCTATCTCCTCCGATGCTTTCCGTCTTGTGCGAACAACCGCACCCGCAGGACGCCGTAAACGCTGCCTCACCGATGTCGCCGACCACGTGAGTTGGCCCAGCAGATCGACCAGGCCTTGCAGGGTTTCGCCTACTACACGCGCACAACGGCGTTGCCAGTCTCACGGAGGCAACGACGGCATCCGCTTCGAACAGGAACGCAAAGCCCTTTGCGCAGGGCGCAGACATCATTGTTGCCACGCCCCGGCCGCCTCATCTCGCATCTCCAACTGGGAATCTCGATCTTTCGCGCACCGCGCATCATTCTCGCTGACAGAAGCCGACCGCGTACTCGACATGGGTTTCTTCGACGACATCGTGACCATCATCAAACAGCTCCCCGCCATCGGCAGACGATCCTCTTCTCGGCCACGATGCCCCCGAAATCGCCAAGATGGCGCGCGAAGTCGTGCGCGATCCCGTCGAAATCAAAATCGCCGTCTCGAAAACCTGCCGAGAAAATCGATCAAAAGCATCTACATCTGCCGCGATAACGACAAAACGCCCATTCTCAGCGACATTTTTCTCCGAAGAGCAAACCCGAGCGCGTCATTGTTTCATCTCTTCTCAAGCAGCGGGTCAAGGAACTCAACGTCATTTTTTGAAGCGCCGCGGCTTTCAGCTGCGCGGCCATGCACTCCGATCTTGAGCAGAGCGAGCGCGACAGAAGTGATGCTGGCCTTCAAGCAGCGCAAGATAGACATCCTCATTGCCACCGACATCGTGAGCCGCGGCATCGATATCGACGATATTCAAATGGTCATCAGCTACGATGCACCGCGCGACCCCCGAAGACTACGTGCCGCATCGGCCGAGCGGCTCGCGCGCGGACGCGCCGGACGCGCCATTACCTCATCGGCGAGAAAGATCGTCTCTCGCTCAACAAAATAGAACGCCTGCTCGAGACAAAATTCCCCGCAATCCGCTGCCCGATGGCTGCAAAGCGCCGGAACCCTCCGATGAAAAATCGCGCGGACGCGGTCGCAATGGTTCGAAATCTGACCGAAGAGATCCACAGGCGCGAAATCGCACGGAAAAACAGAGCACCGCAAACCTCATCGCGGAGGGGTCGCGACAAACAGGCGGACAAAAACGCCGCCCCGGCGGCCTCCAACGGAAAGAGCGCTGAGCACGCAACGCAACGCCCGACGCAACAGCCGTTCGCACGCACCCGCAGGACAATCCCCAAAACGAAGCCTGATGGAACAGATTCTTCGCTATTTTCCCCAGCTCACCGAGCAGCAACAGCAGCAGTTTGCAGCCCTCGATGCCTTTATCGTGATTGGAATGCCAAGATCAACGTCATCTCCCGCAAGGACATCGACAATCTCTACCGCATCACGTGCTCCACTCCCTGGGCATTGCTAAAAGTCATCAGCTTCCGTCCAGCACCCACGTGATGGATATCGGCACCGGCGGCGGTTTTCCCGGCATTCCGCTCGCCATTCTCTTTCCTGAAGTCCAATTTCATTTGCTCGACTCCATCGGCAAGAAAATTAAAGTGGCCCAGGCTGTCAGCCGATGCGCTCCAACTCTCCAATGTGCGCGCTCTCACAGAATGTCATCGAAGAAAAAGAAATACGACTTTGTGGTGAGCCGTGCCGTGATGCAAATGGGCGATTTGGTCCGCTTGGTGCGCAAAAACGTGCACCACGAACAGCGCAACTCCTGCCCAACGGCCTCATCTGCCTCAAAGGCGGCGACATCCAGCAGGAAATGCGTCCGTTCAAAGCACTGCTGCGACGTTTGGCCCCTGCACACTTACTTCGAAGAGGAGTTTTCGAGACCAAAAAGTAGCTTACGTCACACTCTGAGTCCGCTATGCTCAAAATACAAGGTTTCACCGTCAATCCCATTCAGGGAGAACACCCCACGATTTGTGTCGACTCACGGGCGAAGCAGCCCTCATCGACTGCGGCGCCCTCTTCCCCGAGGAGCAAGGCCATTACCGACTACATCACTGCGCAACTAACCCCGCCCCACCCCTGCTGTTACTCACGCACGGCACTTTGATCACGTGTTTGGCTGCGCGGGCGGCCAGAAACCTACGAGACTCACCCTGCGCACGCCGGCCGACGAACCGTTTTTGGCACATGCCGCGCGCCACGCCGAACACTTTCTGCGCAGTTGCCCCGATTTTTGCTGTCCCCGCACGCTTCGAGGCCCATCGGCGCCCCGGCTGCGCAACGGAACTCCCCCTCGGCCACCACACCCTCCGCGTGTTGCCACACCGGGTCACACGCCAGCGGCGTTTGCTTCTACGAACCCGACGAAAAAGTGCTCTTTTTCCGGCGATACCCTCTTTGCCGAAAGCATCGGTCGCACCGATTTGGGCGGAAAAACACGACCAGCTCATCCACTCCATCCGCAACTCCTCACGCTCCCCGACGACGTACAAGTACTCCCCGAGGCACGGCGGTGCAACCACCATCGGACACGAGCGACACCACAACCCTTTCTGCCGTGACCCGACTGTTTTCCCTCCTCTCCCTATTTGCGCTGCTCTTCTTCCGCCGCTCAACCACTCTCGGCTCAGCGCCGCAAAAACCTCGCCGACGCCGCGACGCACCTCAGGCACTCACGGTACGGCAGTCCCCGTTCGCAGCGCAATCGACGCCATTGCCACCTATGATTGGCCGACTGCCGAGCAGCGGCTCAAAACGAAAATCGCCACCGCCTCCTCCCACACGGTCAAAAAGACTCGCTCAATGCCGTGCTCAACCGCGTGCAGCGCGCTGCCGAACTCATGGATGCCACAAAAAGCCTCGTCCTGCTCGACGGTATCTCGCTCGAACGCGCCCATTGGTTGAACGGTTTGACGCTTTCTCCCGATGCCGGCCGGCTCGTTGCGGGTTCCACGCTCGGCACCGGGCTTCCTCATTGCGGAACCGCCTTTGTCAACGCCCTCGGCACGGAGCGATTCTGCCCGCCGGCCAACCGCGGCGCCTTTATCGCGTGGTCAAAGCCGGCAATCGCTGGAGTCAGCCCGAACCGCTGGAGGGCATCGACAGCACCTTTGCAGATATCGACGCTTCGTCACTTCCGACGGCGGCATCACGTTGATTTTTCAGCCCACAGCGTGAACAGCGGCATCGGCGGGCGCGATCTCTACATCACGCGCTACAATCCCGACACGCGTCGGTTTCGTTCGCCCCGATCAGCCTCGGCGTGCCCTTCAATTCTCCCGAAGACGACCTCTGTTATGTGCTCGACGCCGGCACGCGCCAAGGCTATCTGTTCACCACTCGTCGCCAACCTGCGGGACACGTATGCCGCTACACCTTCCTTTTCGACGCTCGAATTTCGAAGAACTCGCCACCGACGACCGGCAAGTCCGCCGCCAAAGCCGCCGCCCTCCTCTCGGTCGCCGCATCGCAAGCGGGCCAATCGGCACGCATCGCCCAGCATCGGCAATGGCTCTCCGCGCAGCAACGCAAAGCGCCGAAACCACGCCGCCGGACTTCACGTTTGTGATCGACGACGCCCGATTGGCCACTTCACTCTCCGACTTCCGCAGTGAAACCGGCCGCCGACTCGCCGCACAATGGCTCGATCTCACCGAACAAGCCCGCGCCACGGCTCGCCTTCGCGAAGAAGCCGAGCGCCGCTATGCCCAACAACGGAATGAAACCGACGCCCAAATTCTGCGTCGCACCGAGTTGACATTGAGCCGCCTGCACCAAGATCTCAAAACACTCGCCAAAGCCATTCGCCAAAGCCGAACAGCCTTGAGTGTCTCCCCATCGCTCCATCAAATTCTAATCCCTATTATAGAAAAAGCCACTGAACAACCTCCATTTTTCCCGAATCTGAACTCATTCTCAACGCCGACGGTTCGGTGTTCCACCTCATCTTCGTCCGGAACAGCTGGCCGACAAAGTAATACTCGTGGGCGATCCCGGCCGCGTCGAGTTGAGTTGCCTCCCACTTCGAGCATCGCGAGTGCGAAGTCGAGCCGCGAGTTCCGCACCGTGACCGGGACTTACAAAGGCAAGCGTCTCACGGTGGTTTCCACGGGTATCGGGTGCGACAACATCGACATCGTGGTCAACGAACTCGATGCTTTTGGCCAATATCGACTTTGCCACACGCACCGAACGCCCGCCTTCCGCCGCCTCACCCTAGTGCGCGTCGGCACCTGCGGAGCTTGCAGCGCCACACGCCCGAGGGCACTTTCATCGCCTCGCAAAAGAGTCTCGGTTTCGACGGGTTGCTCAACTTCTATGCGGGCCGCAACGAAGTTTGCGACCTCGAGTTTGAGCGCGCCTTCCTCGAAGCCGTGCACTGGACGAGCACGCAATGCATCGCCCACCCCTATTGCATCGACAACGACGCCGAGTTGCTCGATCGCATTGCCGGCTTTCGGCATGGTACGCGGAGTCACCATCGCCTGCGGTGGCTTCTACGGGCCGCAAGGTCGCCGTCTGCGCGTGCCTCTCGCCGATCCGCAAGCCAACGACAAGATCGCGGCCTTCCGTCACGGCGACCTTTGCATCACCAACTTCGAAATGGAGCAGCGCCCTCGCCGGACTCGCCCGTCTCGTGGGACACCAAGCCGTGACTTGCTGCGTGGTGGTGGCCAATCGCGTGGAAGGTAAAGCAAATCGAGTTATAAAAATTCGATCGACACGCTGATTTCCACAGTGTTAGACCGAATCTAAATTTGGATATGCCGCAGGGCATATTGAAAATTTTACAAGGTCAAAAGAAATTCTAACTTTGTCGGCGCGACCCTCGACCAATCTTTTTGGCCTTGTCTGAATGACACCTTGAAAACGAAATCGACGCGACACCGCCCGGGTGCGCGTCGTTTCTTTTTGCTGCGCCTTCCCCAGAATTCATTATATTTGCGCCGTGGCAGTGAGACACTCCGCCACTTCATTTATCCACCCCACAAAACGCATTTCACCGTGAAAAATTCTGCCTTACGCTCCCTCCTTCTCGCCGGTGCCACCGCCGCTTCCGCCCAAAATGCTGCCGGGACCTCACCGGCCCAGCAAAAACTATCGGCCGCCACCGCCGCCCTGCTCCAACAACCGGGAGACACTGCACGGCAAAAGGCCTTTTTCGAAGCCTTCCCGAAGACGTTTTTGAGCTCGAGGTGCTTTTTCGGCTATAACCCCGAACTCATTCCCCCAATCTCTACACCGAAGGGCCCAACTATTCCACGGCACTTTTCGGACCCGACTGCCCGCTGTGCCCCTCGACCAGCGAGCCGATCGGCTCATCGACCTGTTTACCGGCGGCGAATGGGAGGCCAGCGTGCCAGCTATCTGAAAAGCGAGCTCAAAGCCTTCGCCGACAAAGCAGCCGCTCGCCCTCTTCTGCCTACTGTCGCGCCGCACGCCAGCCCGAACAACGCCTCTTTGGCAATGTTACTGGCAAAAATCCGTGCAAAGATCCATGGTTGGCCGCCGCATTGAGCCACTATAAAAAGCCGCCGCGCGAAAATATCCGCGCGAAACGGCCGTGATGACGCCTGCCGAATTTGCCGGTACGGTCGGAGGCGCTAACCTCAACACCCGCCACTGAGTCCGCACCACGCTCTCCGCCGGAAAAACGGGGAGCAATTCTCGAAAAACGGAGGGAATCGTTCGATTTCCTCCCGTTTTTCTGCTACCTCCGCGTTTATTTTTGTTCGCACCGCCCGCGATTCAAAAAGCGTTTGTCACTCCGCCGCTTTTTCGTAACTTCGCCGTCAAGGCCCCGCACGCCGTTTTCGTCGCCGCGTGCCTTCCCACCACAAGAACTCAACGCCGTGCCCGCATTTCAACTCACCTCTCCCTACAAACCCATGGGCGATCAGCGAAGCCATCCGCCAACTCACCCAGGCATCCGCGCCGGCGAAGAAGCGCAGGTGTTGGCTCGGCGTGACCGGGTCGGGCAAAAACCTTCACCATCGCCAACGTCATCGCCGAAATCGGGCGCCCCACCCTCATTCTCTCGCACAACAAGACCCTGGCCGCCCAGCTCTACACCGAGATGAAGGGCTTTTTCCCACACAACGCCGTGGGTATTATGTGTCTTACTACGACTACTACCAGCCCGAAGCCTACATCGCTTCGACCGACACGTACATCGAAAAAGACCTGGCCATCAATGACGATCTGGACAAGCTGCGACTGGCCGCCACCTCCACGCTCCTCTCCGGACGCAAAGATGTGGTGGTCGTTTCGTCGAGTGAGTTGCATCTACGGCGTGGGCAATCCCGCCGCGTTCTACGAGAATGTCATCCTGCTGCGCACGGGGCAAACCATCGCCATGAGCGTGTTGCTGCGCCGCCTCGTCGATTCGCTCTACACGCGCAACGACTTGGCGCCCACCCGCGGCAACTTCCGCGTGAAAGGCGACACCGTCGATGTGTTTCTGGCCTATGCCGACGATGTGCTACGCATCAATTTCTGGGGTGACGAGATCGATGGCATCGAAGAAGTGGACGGCGTGACAGGAGCCGCCTCGGTTCGTTCGACGAGTACAAGATCTATCCCGCCAACCTCTTACGACCACGAAAAGCCAGGAACACGCCATCCACCAGATCCAAGACGACCTGGTGGCGCAAGTGGCCCTCTTCAAAGAGCAGGGCAAACTCCTCGAAGCCCAACGTCTCGAAGAACGCGTGAACTACGACCTCGAAATGATTCGCGAACTCGGTCACTGCTCTGGCATCGAAAAACTATTCGCGCTACTTCGACGGACGCCAACCCAGCGCACGCGCCCCTATTGTCTGCTCGACTTTTCCCGAAAGACTTTCTCGTGGTCATCGACGAAAGCCACGTCAGTGCCACAAATCCGCGCCTGTACGGCGGCGACCGCTCACGCAAAGAAAGCCTGGTGAACTGACTTCCGCCTGCCCGCCGCGCTCGACAACCGCCGCTCAAATTCGAAGAGTTTCGCGAACTCACCCACCAGAGTCATTTATGTCAGCGCCACCCCGACGAGTATGAACTCGCCGAAGCGGGCGGTGTGACGTCGACCAGGTGATTCGCCCGACGGGTCTGCTCGATCCGCCCATCGAGGTGCGACACCGATTTCCCGGTCGACGATTTGCTCGAAGAAATTCGCATTGCCATCTCGCACGACGAGCGTACGCTGGTGACGACTCCTCAGCAAACGCGTAGCCGAAGAGTTGTCTGAATACCTCCTGGGCTTGGGCATCGCCACGGCCTACATCCACTCGGACGTCGACACCTTTGCAACGCGCTGCAAATCGCTGGAAGATCTGCGCGCCGGCGTCTACCAAGTGCTGGTGGGCGTGAACCTCCTGCGCGAGAGGCTCCGAGCTTGCCCGAAGTGGCCCTCGTGGCGATTCTCGATGCCGACAAGGAGGTTTTCTGCGCGACCGCCTGGCATGGCACAAACGGCGGGTCGCGCGCGCTGCAACGTGAATGGGCGCGCGTGATCGTGTACGCAAAAAGATTACGCGCAGCACGCTCTCACCATCGACGAGACCAATCGCCGCCGCCTCAAACAAATGAACTACAATGCCGAACGAGCATCACGCCCACACAGGTGAAGAAAAACAGCGCGCCGAGTCAGCTCGGTCGGTTGGGCAAGGAGCGCGCGGAAGCTCAGCAAGTGGAACCGCGCCAGGGGTTGAGCGGCGTGACTCTACGCCGCTGCGCACGCCAACTCCCCTCTCGAGTGGCCGAAAGGGTCCCGCAACGTACGGCACTGCGCGCAACGCTTCGCAGGAAAGGCCGCGAAAAAGCCGGAAACCCTGACGGCCGAAGCACGCGCCGCGCTGCATCGAAACCCTGCGCACGGCCGTGAGCGTGCCGCCGAACAACTGATTTTTGTGACGGCTGCGCAGTTGCGCGACGAAATGTTGGCGCTCGAAGCCCAATCTAACTATTCTCCTATGCTGATGACTGCTGATGCTCTCCTCCGTTTCCTCCGCTCGTGGATGTTGGCCTTCGCCATTGCCCTCGGCGTCCTCCTCTATTTCGGTTGGATGGCCCTACCCTTCGGCCCAACCTATGAGGAAGAAGCCATTTCGGTGGTGAAATTCGTACAGCCGTGGCTCATTTTTCACCGTGCTGTTCGTCACCTTTTGCAAAGATCGATCCGCGCCACCTGCGCCTACGCCGCTGGCACGCCCGACATCTGGGCTTCCAGCGCTGACTTTCACCGCTTTGGCCGTTCTGCTCCACTATTTCCCGACGTGGAGCGGGCGCGTGATCGAGGAGCCGTGCTCTGTCTCATTTGTCCCACCGCCACTTCGTGCGCTGTGATCACAGGGCAAGCTGGGCGGGGACATCGGTGTGACCACCTGCACGATGCTCATCAATCTCCTCGCCGCGCTGCTCATTTCCCGCCGTCGTTTCGGTTGTGGCCCCTCACGGCGGGCGGGACTTCGTTACTTCGTTTGCCGTGATCCATGGCTCAGCGTCTTTCCCATGCTCATTTGTCCTTTCTTGGCCGCATGGGCGGTGCGCCTCTGGCTGCCGCGTTTGCACCAAAGGCTGTTGCAACTCAAGGACTTCGCGTTCTACCTCTGGGCCGTGTCTGACACTGGCCATCACCTCTTCAACTCACGCCTTGGTGCACACCGACGCCTCTTTGTCGGTGCTCTTCGGCATCAGGGTTGGCTGCCCTCATCACCTGCACCGCGCAATTCGCCCTCCGGACGCCGCGTGGGGCTGCGCATCAACGAACCGATTGCGCCAGCACAGGGAACAGGGACAAAGAATACGGTCTTCGCCATTTGGGCGGGCTACACGTTTTTGATCCCGTCAGCTCCATTGCAGGGCGGATTCTACAGCATCTTCCACAATGTCGGAACAGTTATCAACTTTCGCAGGTGGGAAAACATCCCCAAAAGCTGAGCCCACAACCGCACTTCGCACTCATATATAAATAATGAGTGCCGACACGAGATCAGGCGTCCGCGCCGCCCACTCGCCGAAAGCACCCACAACTGATGGCGACAGCAACGATTTCTCTTCTTTTTCTCGGCCTCTGGCTCCAGTGTCGATTCGGCCTCGGCGCAATGCGGTTCCGGCAGCACGGCATTTCAGGACGACGAAACGTTGAGTATGATTTATACTTCAACTGGGCTTTCGTTTGGATCAATGTGGGCCACGCCCAATGGAGCATTCGAAAACCACCTTCGAAGGCAAACCGCCTACCGCACCTATCTCACAACTTCGACCAACAAGCGGGCGGACAAGCTATTCGTGATGCGCGACACCTGACGAGTTTCACCGATATGAACGTCACCCACTCTACTACACGAAGCGGGCACCGAAGGCAAGTACTTCCGCGTGGATGCCATCCGCTATAGCTACCCGAAAGGGAAATGCCGGGTGAAGATGAGCTATTCGGCCAATCGCGGTCCGGAACATCCGCAGACTTTGCAGAGCAATGAGTGCATTTGACGACATGGTTTCGATGATGCTGCGCGCACGTTCGTTCGACCCGACGGCTGGAACGTGGGGCAACGCCACTAATTTCGCATCGTGGCCGACGGACGCGATTGCGGACGCCAAAGCATTGTGTTCCGCGGAAAGAAGACGTTCAAAGTGGAACACTCCGACATTACTCATCGTTGTTTGGTGTTCTCGTTCAGCTGGAACGCAAGGACAATAAAAGAAAAGGAAATCGTTCGCTTCTACAGTCACCGACGACGCCAACCACCTCCCCGTTCGGCTCGAGCGTCGAATCTGAACTTCCGGCACCGCCAAGGCGCTTCTGCGCACGGCTTCCGGCGTGCGCCATCCACAAACCTCCATCGTGCACTGACCGCCCCGCGGCACGGCACGACAAGCAGCAGGTCTTTCGCGCGCTCCTCCTCTCGCCGCGCCGCCCTCTTCTCATCGGAGAAAGGGGGCGCGCGCTGCCCTGCACGGAAACCAGTTACCTTTGCTCTCGCAACAACGGCAATATTGCCCCACCTTCAATCCTCACTTCCCGTATGGTGCCGCTCCTTCGCGAAGCTGCGCACCTCCTCGCACGAGTCTATGATGAAAAGCATTTCTTGCTGAAGAAGCCGATCCGGCCACCTTTTTCGGCGCCGGCAGTGCCAGCCTGCGCCTCCTCCGCGCACTCCGACCGAAACTCGCATCATTGGGCGCGACAACGTGCTCGAAAGTGAGCGCCGAAGAGGGCGTGGCTGAATTTGAAGGACCTTTCGCCGCCCTGCAACGTCATTGTGCGCGCTTCAACCAGCTGAGTGAGGAGGAGTCGTCGAAATCACGCGCCACGGCGATCGCAACACGGGCGAGGATCGCAACACCATTGTCTATTCCACTTCGGGCAAGCCCATTGCCCCACGTTCGGAGAACCAACGCAAGCTGGTGGAGGCTTATTTTAAGAACGAGCATGCTGTTTGCCGTCGGCCCTGCGGGATCGGGCAAAAACCTATGTGGCGATAGCCCTCGCCGTCAAGGCACTCAAGAACAAAGAGATCAAGAAAATCATCTTGAGTCGCCCTGCCGTCAAGCCGGCGGAAGCTGGGGTTTTCCTGCCGGGGGACAGAAAGACAAAATCGACCCTTATCTTCAACCCTCTACGATGCGCTGCAAAGAAATGCTCCCGCCAGCCAAGTTGCAAGATACGTGGATCAGCAAGTGATCCAGATTGCCCTATGGCTTTCGTGCGCAGTCGCACACTGGTGAACGACGTGTCGTGATTTTTGGACAAGCGCAAAACACCACCTCCGCGCAAATCAAAATGTTTTCTCACGCGTACGGGCTGGAACACGAAGATGATCATCACGGGCGACCGCACGCAGATTGACCTCCCGCCCTCGCAACGCAGCGGCGGTGGAAGCCCAACGCATACTCCCACAATGTGCCGGGCATCGCCTTCGTCGAAATGACGAGACATCGTCCGCCACAAATTGGTCAGCCGTATAGTGGAAGCCTACGACGCCGACGCGCGCAACAAGGCAGAAAAGGGACCAGACGCGGCAGCCACCGCCCCCGCGTCGCCCGCCAACGAAAGCAACAACTCAACCCCTCAAATAAAAACATCGTGCGGTGCTCTCACAACAACCGATTTCCATTTCCCGGGACAACGTAGTGTCTATCGTGGGAAGGTACGCGATGTCTACAACCTCGGCGATCGTCTCGTCAGGTGACGCAACCGCAGAATTTCAGCCTTCGACGTCGTGCTGCCGAAGGCATTCCCTTCAAAGGACAGGTGCTCAGCAAATCGCGGCACAGTTTCTCGACGACAACCACGGACATTTGCCCGAACTGGAAGGAAGCCACTCCCGACCCGATGGTGACCGTCGGCGTGACCTGCCGAAGGTTTCGCCATCGAAATGATCGTTCGCGGTTATCTTTGCGGCAGCGCTGGCGCGCTTATAAAGGCCGGCGCCCGCGAAATCTGCGGCATTCCTCTCCCCCGACAGCGTACGCGAACGAGAAGTTCCCACTCCGATCGTCACGCCTACCACAAAAGCTGAAATCGGCGAGACACGACGCGAGACATTTCTAAAGCCGAGATTCTTGAACGCGGATTGGCCACGCCGAAGAATACGAAGTGTTGGAACGCTACACGCTGGCGCTCTTCGAACGCGGCACGAAAATAGCTGCCGAACGCGGTTTGATTCTCGTGGACACTAAGTATGAATTCGGAAAGCACGACGGCAAGATCTATCTAGCGGACGAGATTCACACGCCCGACTCCAGCCGCTATTTCTATGCCGACGGTTACACGGAACGTTTCGAGAAAGGCGAACCGCAAAGCAACTTTCGAAAAGAATTTGTGCGCGAGATGGCTCGCTGGCCAACGGCTTCCAAGGCAAAGAGGCCAGCAAGTGCCGGAAATGACGCCCGAAATCGTAGCCAACATCTCCGACCGCTACATCGAACTCTACGAGCACATCACGGGTAAGCCCTTCGATCGCGAAGAGCACACCAACCTCACGCAGCGCATTGAGCAGAAACGTGCTCAACTATCTCAACCGATAAATGGGCATCGCGGGTGTCGGCACTGTGTCGTGTTCTTTCGTCACATCGCCTCCGCCGCGACCCTAACACGCAAAAAGCCCGCAAAGGCCCCAATGGGAGCTTGCGGGCTTTTTCGTCGAAAGAGACCGCAGTAAAAACGGCGTTTTTGGAAAAAGCGCTTTCGGTCAACCGCAAACCGGAATGGACGCGCCCCGCGCTGCAACTTTTTCCCACTGTGCCCAGAAAAGATTAGGGTACGTGGTTGCGGCTAAACGAAAGGTGCGCTCGAGCCTGCCCTTTTTCAGATAAACCGAACAGAAAGCGCTCAAACGAGACAATTTTTGCAATATAGACATAACAACACAGACACTATTCGTATAAATAGAGCGGTTTCTTGGCTTGTTTCTCCCCACTATTTGTCGATAGTCTCTAAATTTGTACGCGTATAAAGCTACCATCAGTCGATCTCGTCGGGTGGTGAGCCGATAGACGTACGCCGCTCGTCCGTGAGATGAAAGCGATGAGTGAAACGTCGGGACGCCTGAACGAGGCCACCCGAAATTCACTGACCGAGTGACCACGTCCTCTCTTCCTTCGGGTTCGCCCGTCGGAAAATGCGCCGAGCTCCTCGGCAACCGAACAACGAAACAAAAACAACAGAATGAATCATCGTATCTCCAAACTTTTGGCACTGGCGATCCCCGCACTCTTTCTGCCCGTGGCTTTGCGTACGCAAAGTCGTCAGGATGCAGTGGGCGTCGGCGTGCGTGTGCCTGAAGACCTGCACGTGAAAGGGCGCGTGCGCGTGGAATCCTTCCGAAGACAGGGAACTGCCACCTCGGTTTTACACGAAACCCGACGGCATCTCTCCGCCGGTGGTCGCGATCAGACGTTTGATGCCGATGCACACCGCGTGATCCAAGCTGACGCCAACGGTGTAATTGGTTACAGCGTGGCCGTGAAGCCGCTGTTCTTCCACATACCTTGCATCGTATTGCCCCTCGAAACTACGAGCAATTACTATAATAATACGTCGGGCATGTTTCGAAATCAATCTCTACGACCGCTATGTGGAGCAATTCACCAACCCGACCGGCACTCCGACTCCCGGTTCTGCGGCAGCTACCCGCGCAGTGAGCCCTTCTGCCGGCGCACTCCCCGTGGAACAAGCGGCTGATCTGGAATTTTACATCACCTACTATGATTCCAACGTCTTCAAAGATGTGAGCATCAACAACAGCGGTGTACTGAAATATCGCGTGATCGCCGGATCGGAAGCCACGGAATATACGTTCATGGATGTGATCTTCAAACTGAAATAAACGCACTGCAAGACGGAAGTTCGGGAGATCGGGCGTTTCTAGCGTCGATCGACCTCTCCTTCGGTATGCATACCGAATCAACGCGCCTAAGGTGAACAACCACCACGCGTTGACCGACGGACCGACTCCCACCTGATTCCTACTGCTTCCTCTTTTCCAATAGATTTCCCTCATCGAAACTTCGACATATTCTTTTTCTGGCAGCGCTCACTGCGGCGCTTCCGCAATGGCTCAGGCCGAGCGTGGCCGTGTTGGTGTGAACGCAACGGCTCCCACGGAGCGTCTGCACGTGAATGGAACGGCTCGCATCAATCTCTCCCCAAAGCCGGAGAAGGCGTAACGACTTCGGCAGCCGGCCAGTACGATCAAACGAAAGCCAACCACTTCGACCCTAAACGTGTGGTGGTGGCCAACGCACAAGGCGTGTTCGGTTCGATGCCCGGTGCCTGGCCGCTCTTCTTCTACCTGCCCGGCTACATTATGCCCACCGATGTGTCAGCCCCCGAGTATGATGGCACCTCGTTCACCATCGACTTGCACAAAATTTACCGCGAACGCTTCCAGCCGAGCTTGGCCGCGGTGACACCTCCCGCAACGGCCAGCCCATCGTCGACGGCTTTGCCCGTGGAACAAGTGTCTGATCTGGGCTTTTTCGTAACTTACTACGACAATACGGTAGTCAAAGACGTGTCCGTCGACGATACCGGCATTCTCACCTACAAGTTGGTGAATGTCCCTGCCGTGGTGACGGACAAGACTTACGTGAACATCGTGTTCAAACGCCTCTAATTCGATCGTCTCCCGTGGACGTTCTCAAACAACAAGCGCGCATCGTCTGAGACGGTGCGCGCTGATATTTTCGCTGAGCGGGAAGGAAGAACCGCAAGGGGACTCCGCATACTTCGCAACCTATTTCCCGACACTTTGCCAAAAGTCGAGATAAAGCTTGTGCCACTTTCAAATGATCGTGGTAGCGTTCGATGTAAAGCCGGCTCTCATGCGAGAGCTGAGGAAAGCGCGCTTTATGGTCGACCAAGGCGCGCAACTGCTCATACACGTCCGCCTCGTTCGGTAAGACGTTAACTATCGGGTGGATGTCGGTGCATCCCAAGATTTCATAGGATTCGGGTTCTCCTCCGCTCACGACAACGAGTCCTTGGGCCGCGGCTTTGCAGCGCGTTCATTGCGGGCGTGTAAGAATAGAGTTGATCAAGCAGCACATCGCACAGCGTGGCCTTCTTATATTCCTCGAAAGGCACATTCTCCACCTTCACCACTTGCACTTCATCGGGCCGCTCAGCCTCCAAACGCCGTAATGCGCGCAACATCACGTCGGTCCCCTTGTAACTGCTCCTGTCGCGCTGCACACCGACGAAGAAGCGCACCGGCCGTTCGGCAGGGAAATCAGTTTTGTCGAAGTCCGCGATCAAGGGTGCGCGCCTTACATCGATTGGAAAGGGAATGAAGCGCAATTTGTCTGCAAATTCTTTTCGATAGGAGGCATCATACTCGTAAAGTCCCGCCACAATACCGTCGCAATCCTGCGCTATATAAGTATTGAGTCGACCTTTTTTCGCCGTGGAGCCATTCTGCGATCCAAATATCGTTGTCCGCGCGCTGCCGCACCTGCGAACCGAGGTTGAAATCACTGTACCGAAAGGTTTGGCAATCCAATCCGGCTTTGACCCAATAGCGATCCATCCAGCTCCGAGAAAGACACGGCGGTTGTGCCGACGCAACCAACGATAGAAGGGGCGCGTGCGCTCGGCACGCAGGGGAAGGAAAACAGGGTTGATGAGTTGCACGACGTCGTAGCCCCTAGAAATGACGAAAGGCGCGCCACAATCGCCAGAGAAAGGCCATTGTGGAGCGCCAATTCATGCCGTAACGTTTCAAATCAACGTCGCGGGCGTATGCTTTCCACCCGTCGCCATCGGAGGCCAGCGTGACTTCGTGACCAAGTGTGCGCAAACCTTCCGCCAAGGTGGCGTGGACGTTGGAATAATCGCCGAGGAGTAATATTTTTCGTACGGCGTTCAGTGCTGTTGCATTTGGTTGAATTCCGGATCGTCGGGTGACGTGATACGCGTGCCGGACGAATACTTATTTTTCGTGGGGCTTTGCTACCTTTTTCCCACCTCAGGTCCTCTAGACGGTGCACTCTGTCCACCGGATGTCTCGGGCAAAACAGGGAGCTCGGCTCAACAAAACCCGTCCACCGTAGCCTTGCCACCGCGATAAGATGGACTGAACATAGCCAGCCGTCTCACTTCCGATCGTGTACCCGTGCTTTACTACAGGATCACGGTAGTATTGCGGCGATTGCAATCCAAGAATGTAAGGTGCCCACCTCGTCCCAGCGATGGGCATCACGGCCATATTTTCTCGCGCCAGTGCCCATTGCGTCGCGCACATGTCCGATGCCTCCGTTGTGAGGCCAACACAAATTTGATACGCTCGTTGGCATCGGGCACATCAGCGAGCTGTCCGCTGAGTTTGCGAATGAGACGCGCCGCCGCTGCGACATTGGTCTGTGGATCGCCCACTTGTTCGGCTGCTACGCCGAGGTCTGCTGCCGTTCTCGGCATAAGCTGCGTGAGGCCGCGCGCCCGGCCCAAGACCGCGCGTTGGGATCGAAACCACTCTCCTGATAACATTGCGCCGCAATGAGTTTCAATCCCATCCCAGTCGCAGCCGAAGCTTGTTTGAACAGCGGATCGTAGACAGAAATGATGCCTCTGTCACGCGAAAGGAGACAGCTTGCATATGTCTGCGCACTTCGTGCACCTCGCGCAAGCGTTTTTCTCTCCGCCTGCACTTCGGCCAGCGTATTGGACGTAAACCAAGCGCGCAAGGCTTCGGCCAAATCCTCGGCGCGGGAGCGCACTGCCCAGCTCGTATGCTGCTTCGCGTCGTTCACGCCCGCAGGCTGCAGACCGGCTTCTTTGATTCGTTCATCCCCAACGGGCAGCGCCGCCGTCTGCATCACCGCGCTTCACCGTGGCAAGCAGCTCCGTAGTGTCGTTGGCCAATTCAACTCTCACCTTAAGTCCTTCGGAACGTGCGAAATCGTCAGCCAACGCATACTGTAAGCCCAGGCCGGCCCCGTGATAATCGTAGTAGGTCTCGGGGCCGGAGATAGCTAACCACAATGAGTTCACCGCTTCTCCTGATGTCTTCGAGATCAGACTCTCCGCCGCTCGCGGATTTCTCGCGTTCGAACGCTGCATTCATCGGCGAAGCGGGGTGGTGCGCGACTTACACGCGCACCACATCAGCGGGATAAACAAAAGGAGCAGGTGGAGTTTCATTCAAACAACTATGAGACGTTGCATTAACACGTCATGTTTCTCAGTGGGCACGCTCGGTACGACTTGAAAATCGAAACATACGCCCACACGTTTCAGGTGTTGAAGTGCAGATTGCGCAAGGAAACGGTCATAATAGGCTTTCCCGTGTCCGAGACGTCCCCCGTTTCGGTCAAAAGCGACACCGGGCTACAAAGGGCTAAGTCGATACTTTCGAGTGCGACGTCGGAGGGGCCTGTGGGTTCAAGGATGCCAAACGATCCCGGACGGAGACTTTCGCGTCCGGTATAGCGACAAACTTCCAGTTGCCCGTGGCGAATAGCCGGCAGCAGGAGGATTTTTCTCCGTTTTCCACTGTTCAATGATGGGCCACATCGGTACTTCGTCTGGCATGTCCGCATAAAAGCAACACCACCTTCGCGGCCATGAAATCGGCATCGGCCGCCAAGCGTGCCTCAAGCGGTGTGCGGCGCATTCACCGCCTTTCTGTATTGACCCGGGCGCGACGTGGGTCTCGTTGATAACCTGCGAAAATTTTGTTTGGAGTCCATATTCAGCCGAATAAACCGAGGGGTATGAAATCAAGCACGGTGCGCGCCGTTTTCTTCTCTCCCGATGTCGGGAAAGCCCTCCCCTCTTTGAACACATTGGGCGCCTTGCGGATGAACGGATCGCCCACATTGTCCACTTGCAATGCCGCTGCAGGATCAAAGAGATCAGCCACAACGTAAGTTGTCAGCATTCTTTCAAGTAGACTCCTCGAGCTGCGAATCATCAAGTTGCGGCGTTGCACACCATGCTTGTCTGCGTATTCCGCAAACTGCTCAACAATGTTCAGTACGACGTAGGTGCGCGGCGAGAACTTCCGGTGTTTTCACTGTTCCGAGGCTTTCTGTTGTGATCTGCGTACCAATAAAGCAAACTGCGTCATCATTCCGGACATATACACTTCTTTATAGTAAGAGTAATGCCGGTTGTGTCGCGCGGCACGAAGAAATCAGGGATAATCCCCCGCCACCGTAGACAATGCGACCGAGGCGCGTTTTTATACTTCTGTCCCGTCGTTTTTATGCTGTCGGAATTGTAGTATTCGCCCGTAGCGGCTCTCGTAAACAGGTCTGCTTCGTAATCTTCCTCGTCTCCCGGCGTGAAAGGTTTCTGCACGCAACGCCCGGACGGGGTGTAATATCGAGCCACCGTGAGGGCGCACCATACTTCCGTCGCGGAATTCGATGGGCACTTGCACGAGACCTTTACCAAAGGTGCGCCGTCCGATGATGGTGGCGCGGTCGTTGTCCTGCATCGCGCCTGCAAAAGATCTCACTGGCCGAAGCACTCGTTTTCGTCAACGAGGGATAACAAGCGGCAAACGCTGATAAGTGCCGCGTCCGTTGCTCTTATATTTTTCTTGGTTGAAACGTCTTCCCTTGGTATAGACAATCGAGTCGATCCTTAGGCAGGAATTCATTGGCCACACTTACCGCGGCTTGCAAATATCCCCGAGATTTCCGCGCAAATCAATGACGGATGCTGCATACCCTTGGCACTGAGCGCAGGGCCATTGCTGCGAGAAAGTCTCCGTAAGTGTTGTCTCCCCACGAAGAAATGCGGATGTAGCCCGTGGTGGCATCGAGCATATAAGAAGCATCTACACTATGAACAGGCACATCTCCGCGGACGATGGAATATTTCTCCATACCCGCAACGCCCAAACGGCGCACAGTCAGTTCGACCTTGCTTCCGGCCTCGCCTTTAAAGCCGCTTCATGGTGCCTTCGGTGTCGATTTTCTTACCTACATAGGTTTTGCCGTCGATGGCCACGATGCGATCTCCAGGCCGCAGGCCGACATCTTCTGCCGGCCCCCCGGGAATCACTCGAACCACGCGCACCGTGTCATCATAAATGGTGGATGCACACCGATGCCGGAGAAGCTGCCACGTAAGTCCTGCATGGACGCCTCAGCATCCTTTGCACTGATGTAAGTGCTGTGCGGATCAAGCTCTTTCAGGATCTGCGGCATGGATCGCTCCACGAGATCAGCCGTGTTGACCGTGTCCACATAGCGCTCGTCGATGATATGCAACAAATCACTGAGCTTATTACTCGAAGTATTGATGAAACTAATGCGATTGCCGGAAAAATGCGTGGCATAGAAGCTTCCGATCAGCACACCGACGACAACGGCGACCGAAACGTAGAAGGAAGCAAACGCGAAGCGTAGTATTTCATTGAAAAAGGGGCTTATGGTTCCAGGAAGATGCAGGACTTCAATCTCAGCACGCCTCAGCAGCTCCAATCCTGCGTGCAAACGGTATTCTCGCATGTAGACCACGCGCCGAATGCCGGCTTGGATGATGAGCTTTGCACATTCGATGCAAGGTTCGTCGGTGACATAAAGTGTGGCGCCGTCTGAGTTGTTGCCCGATCGCGCAATTTTGGTGATTGCATTGGCCTCAGCGTGCAGCACATAGGGTTTTGTCAACCCATCTTCGTCCTCACAGACGTTTTCGAATCCCGACGGCGTCCCATTGTATCCGTCCGAAATGATTCTCTTGTCCTTGACGATCAACGCACCCACCTTGCGACGTGCACAATAAGAGTTTTCAGCCCAAATATCAGCCATGCGCAGATAGCGATAATCGAGTGCAGTCTTCTTGTCCATGGTTGCCTAAGTTATAATTCTAAATGCGAGCAACAATACCGTCCCGCTTCAGCAGAGCATCAATGGTGGCCGGCCGACCGCGGAAGTCGTTACTACAGCTGTTGAGGGTGCACCGTTCCACCGCGAGCGAGGGTTTGTGCCGGAAATCGAGGCCACCTCACGATCGAAGAGACCTCTTTCGACAAAGGCCTCAAAGGCATCGGCATCAAAGCACTTCTGCCCATTTATAGCTGTAGTATCCTGCGGAATATCCTCCGTTCATGATATGGCTGAACTGCACCGTCATGCGTGTTTCAGGGGATGGAGGGCAACAATTGTACCGACTTCCACGCAGCGCGTTCGAAAGCCCGGAGGTCTCCCTCGAGCGGTTCGGTGCGAGTGTAGTAAGCCATGTCGAGCAATCCGAAGCTCACTTGGCGAATGCACGCATAAGCCACATTAAAGTTGTGCGCGCGCCGGATCCGCTCCACGAGTTCGTCGGGCATCGGGCAACCGGTCTCGTAATGATGGGCAAAAGTACGAAGGAATTCGGGACGGAGCGCAAAATTCTCCGTGAATTGCGAAGGGGCTCCACGAAATCCCAGAAAACATTGGTGCCGCTGAGTGCCGGATAGTGCGTATCGGCAAAAAAATGCCGTGCAGTGCGTGTCCAAACTCATGCAAGAACGTTTCCAGTTCGTCGAAAGTAAGCAACGACGGGCGCGAAGCCCGTGGGTTTGGTGAAGTTCATCGTCACACTCACGTGGGGCGACGTACTTCCCCTTGCCAGGTGTATCCCGCTTCCCGATAAGCCGTCATCCAAGCCCCACTCTGTTTTGACGCCCGGGGGAAGAAGTCCGTATAGAGCACAGCCAAGAAACTACCGTCGGCATCAAACACCTCATAGGCCTTCACCTCTTCGTGATGAGACGGGGATTTCGGGTTTTTCCTTGAAGGTGATGCCATATAAAAGTGGTGGCCAGTCCGAAAACGCCCTCAACCACTTTCGACAACTCAAATAGGGACGCACCATTTCAGCATCCAAATCATAATCTCTCAGCTTCAAAAGATGGGCATAGTGGGCGAAATCCCACGGCATGAGCTCAAAATCAGTCCCTTCCTTCGCCTTGGCCAGTTGCTCCACGGCCTCCACCTCACGCCGAGCGGGAGCAAGATAGTGCGTTTTCAGTTCTTCGAGCAAATTGTAGACGCGTTCGGGCGTCTGCGCCATTCTTTTTTTCAGCACATAGTCGGCGTAACACGGAAAACCGAGCAATTGCGCCATCTCCATGCGGAGATTCACCAGCTTTTGCAGATCTCAAAGTTGTTGCGCGCATTGTCGTGCGCACAACGGGTCATGTGGGCACGATCATGCGCTCTCTCAGTGCACGATTTTCGGCATATTGCATGAACGGTCCGAACGACGGTGCGTGAGGCGTGAAGACCCAGCCCTCAATTGGCGCTCTGCAGCCGCGGCGGCCCTTGTTCAATTTGCGAATCCGGCAAACCCGCCAAATCTTCGCGCTGCGTCAAATGCAGCACGAAGTCGTTGAGTCTCTTTGATGTTGTTCTGCGAGAATTGCAACGAGGTTGAGCCAATTCTGCCTTCACCTCCTTGAATCTGCCGCGTTTTTCCTCAGGAGCGCGGCTCCCAGCTACCTAAAAACTGTCGTACGTATCCTGCAAAAGCGTGGCATCCTCGCCGGTGAGCGTGGGTTTCCGTTTTTCTTCTTCGTAGACCGCGCGCACTCTGCGGAAGAGGGACTCATTGAGCGTGATGCTTGCACTGTGTTCACTCAAGATGGGCGACATCTTCTCGGCCCAGTGTTCCAATTCGTCGGAGGTGTTGGCCGAAAGCTGGTTGTACATGAGCGTTGTAGCGCGTTCCAGCATTTCACCGGCGTAGCTGAGTGCCACGATCGTGTTGCGAAAGCTCGGTTCGTCAGCCGATCTTGCAATGGCGTCCACCTCTCCGCGTTCAATTTCTATGCCTTTCAGCAAGGCGGCTTCAATGTCAGCCACCGTAATATCGGCAAACGGGAAGGTATCGTGCGGGGTAGCGAATTTATGTTGGAGTAAAGATTCTTCATGCGTTCAAGCTGGGTTGTATTTGGATATTTCTTCGAACTCCTTTCCGAGATTGAGCTTCAAGTAGACATCGTAAAGCAGCGGTGCCCACAATCTCGGTGCGTCGGGGAGCGGCTTTTCTGAATCGCTCAGGTGGGGTCGTGCCTCTTCGTAGCATTTTGCGCTGCGCTTTGAAGGCTTTGTTGTAGCCCGGCGCCTTGATGGAGGTGGGCAATAATATGGACTTCGCCATTTGCACATAGGCTTTGCCCATGAAATAGTCGGCGCGCGGATTGTCAGGCTCCGCCTGCCGGAGTTGCTGTGCTGCGCGCAAGCACAGAGAGTCATTGTGCAATCGGTCGTAGGCCTCGGCTTGTGCGTCGTAGAGTTGCGCCTTTTTCGTTCGCACGGGTAAGAGCGAATCGACCCACGCCAAGAGTTCGCGTTCGTTGCCGCGGCGGAAAAATTCTTCGGCCAGTTTACCGAAGAAGAAACCGTCGTTGGGATCTTCTCTCACGCCGCGCTTCAGTAAAGCGAGGAACTCATCCTGCTTTTGCGCCGCCTCGTAGTTGAGTGCAAGGGTGCGCAACACCGCCGAACGGTGCAGCGAATCGCGCAATGCCGCGTCGATGTAGCGTGTCGCCTCGTCAAATCGTCCGGAAGCATAGCCGGCGTAGAGATAATCCTCGGCATTTTGCATTTCGAGAGCGGACGAAATCTGCGGTGCCCGCGGTCCGAAAATCGGTGCATTGCGCACTTCGAGCGTCATCTTCGCAAAGCGCGCTGCTTCGTTCCACTTCTCTTTGGTGAGAAAAATAGCGCGAAGCTGTGGCGAGGTTGGGATAGAGGCGGGTCAACAGGGCGGCATAGTTTCCCCGAGCACCCGTGTACTCGCATTTTTGTCGGTCAGCCGTGCGCTGTGCAGCTGTCTGCGCAAAGTGCATAAGCAAACACCTCGTATTGCGTGGAGAAATAGGCCGCTCGTATCGGGGTTTCGGCGCAAATAGAGCTTCTCGTTCTCCGCGTCGTTGAGTTTTTTGCCGCCGCCGCCCCAGTTCGTAGTATTGCGCATCGGGCGCGTAGGCTGTGTCGGCCGCCATTTTTCGAATCAGCTTCATGGCATCGGCCGGACGCTTGTTGTTCAACGCCGTTTTCACCTCTTTGAGCGGATCTGTCCCCCTTGCAGGCGACACTCAGCAGCCCGACGAAGAAAACAGTCGCTAAAGCTTACGTTCAGTTTCATAATTGAGTAAAGCAGAGACGCGCCTTTTCGGCACGCCCCTGCGATGAGTGTTGGTGATGTTGCTGATCAACGATGGTTGGCCGCGTCGAGCAGGGTCGTCCATCTGCTTGGCTTCCGCTTTGCGCAGGAGATTTTTGATAAATCTGTTGCAAAGTCGGCGCCCAAAGTTTCACCCGGTCGGGTGCGAGCTGGCGCACTTTCTCCATATAAGGCAGTGCCTTGCTGTAGTAGCTTTGAATGTCTTTGAGCTCCTTATTGTAGAGCGCAATCGCCGCATTGCCTTTCACTTTCGAGAGATTGCTGCCGGCATACTTATATTTGCCGTTCATCTTCTTCGTGATCACATCGTTGATATAGGCATAGGCCATGTTGGCGTTGGCTTCCACGTGATTCGGATCGATGGCCAGGGGCTTTTGCAAACGCTTCGCGCGCGGCAGCATAATCCTTCTTCAGGTTCAGATCCACACAACCTCTGATATACCAGGACGACGCCTTTTCGGGTGCGTTTTTGAGCAAGTCATTGGCCGTAGCCTCGGCAGACTTGATGTCATTGTTCTGGTAATAGACGCTGATCAGGTTCTCAAGTAGGCCAGCATTGTCGTCCAAGTGTTCAATGGCATCCTTCAGTGCGTTGACATAGGCCGTGGTGTCCTTCTTTCCGTCGAGATAAGTTTTGCATGCGCAGGAGATGAGGTCGCGCACCGAAACTTTTGCCTCTTCAAGCACCTTCTTGTCATACTTGAACGCGGCATCTACGTTAGACAACACGCCGTCGTAGTCCTTCATATCGTTGGCCAACATGGCACGATAGTAGAGCGCTTGCGCATATTCCTTGGCCATCGTGATGCGCGTGGGTCGCGCTTCGCAGCCAAGGCCGGGTTATCGGGAAGATCTACGAAATTTGCCGAGATACTTGTAGGCACCGGGCTTGTTGCCGTTGCTGTTGAGGAAGATACCGGCGTAGAAATAGTAATCGCGCGCATTATAAATGACCTGCGTGGCTTCGTTGCTATATTCCTGCTTGGGCATTTTGCCTTTGGCGTCGGGCGTATGTTCGAAAACGTAGCTCTTGGTGTAGTAGTCCACCGTGTCGTCGAGTCGCGAAATGAATTTGCGCGGTGTCGAGCGGCTGGGAATTAGCTGCATTGACCAAAAAGCGGCTGGAACAAGATGCGAGAGCACTTGCCGGCTTTGTTGTAAATCTCGCCAAACTTCGTCGTCTTCGGGTTGTCGAACGAGGTTTTGAGGAGTTCGAGCGCATCGGCGGCTTTGTTCTGCTCAAGCAGAGCATCCGCCTTATATACTACGCTGTTCTGGGCCGCACCCGCCAGGGCGAAGGCGCCGAGAGCAGCCAGAGAAAAACAGTTTCTTCATGGCTGTTGATGTTTATAATGGGTTATGGTTTGTCGGTTTCGGGAGTTTCGCCGCCGTTGTTGTCAGCCCGTCCTCCTCTCCGGTTCGTGTCGGTCGCCTCCGGTGCTTCGGGCAGATTCGGTGCCGTCTACGGTTTCCACCTCCTCTTCGTCGTCGGTGGGCACCTGGCACACGCTACTGATCACATCGTTGCGCTTTTTGAGGTCGATCAGGCGCACGCCCTGGGTGGCACGGCCGGCCTGACGGACGTCTGCCACACGCAAGCGGAGCGTGATGCCACTCTTGTTGATGATCATGAGATCTTGATCCTCGGTGACGCTCTTAATGGCCACGACTCTACCCGTCTTGTCGGTAATGTTGAGCGTGCGCACGCCCCTACCGCCACGGTTGGTGATGCGGTAGTCATCGACCACGCTGCGTTTTCCGTAGCCCCTGTTCGCTGACCACGAGCACCGTTTCGCGATCTCGGTCGTTGACGCAGACCATGCCCACGACTTCGTCGTCTCCGTCGTCGAGCATCATGCCGCGAACGCCGGTTGCATTGCGTCCCATGGTGCGCACTGCGCTCTCGCTGAAGCGGATGGCCCGGCCGTTGCGGTTGGCGCATGATGATTTCGTCCGTTCCGTTGGTGAGTGCCACGCTGATCACGCGGTCGTCGTCGTTGATATTGATGGCGTTCACGCCGTTGGTGCGCGGACGAGAATATTCGGTGAGACACGTCTTCTTGATCACGCCGCGCTGCGTGGCAAACACCACATAGTGCGACTTGCAGAAGTCCTCATCACGCAATTTGCGCACATGGAGGAAGGCATTGATGCGATCGTCGGGCTCGATGTTGAGCATGTTTTGGATGGCGCGTCCCTTCGATTGGCGCGTGCCCTCCTCGATTTCGTGAGACACGCAACCAGTAGCAGCGTCCTTTGGCGGTGAAGAACAGCATCGTGTTGTGCATCGTGGCATGATAGATGTACTCGATGAAGTCCTGATCGCGTGTGGATCCGCCTTTTGGCTCCGACTCCGCCGCGTCCTTGCGCGCGGAATTCGGCCAGCGGGGTGCGCTTGATGTAGCCGGGTGACTGATGGTGATCACCACTTCGTCGTCGGAATAGAAGTCCTCGGCGTTGAAGTTCGAGAGATCGGGCAGGGATTTCCGTTTTGCGTTCGTCGCCATAAGCGGCTTTGACCTCGAGCAACCTCGTCCTTTGATCACCTTTTGCAAAGTTCGGGATCCGAGAGGATCTGATTGAAATAGGCAATGCGCTGTTCGAGTTCGTCATATTCGGCATGGGTTTCTCCTGCTGCAGGCCGGTGAGCTGCGCCAAACGCATATCAACAATGGCCTTGGCTTGAATTTCGTCGAGGGCAAAGCGCTGCATCAAAGCGCTCTTGCGCCTCCTGGAGTGTTGCGGCTCGATTTGATGATGGCCACCACCTCGTCGATGTTGTCGGAGGCGATGATCAGTGCGCGCAGGATGTGCTGACGTTCGAGGGCCTTGCGCAGGTCGAACTTCGTGCGACGAATCACCACATCGTGGCGGTGTTCGATGAAGTGGCGGATGCAGTCGCGAGGGTGAGCAACTGCGGGCGCATCTTGGCGGGACTCGTGCCGGGAATGGGCACCAGCGCAATGCAATTGACGGCGAAGCTGGTTTGCAGGCCCGTGAGTTTATAGAGCTTGTTGAGCACCACATTGGCATTTTGCCCGCGCTTGACGTCCACCACGATGCGCATGCCTTCGCGGTCCGACTCGTCGTTGACATTGGTGATGCCCTCGACGCTTGCCCTCTTTGGCCAATTGGGCGATGGATTTCACCAGGTCGCCGGTGTTGGTCCCATAAGGCACGGCGCGCACCACGATCTTGTCGTGCAAGGTTCCGGCCTCAATTTCGGCTTTGGCACGCAGCATGACGCGGCCGCGCCCGGTTTCGTAGGCACTGCGGATGCCGGCGTTGCCCAAAGATGTAGGCTCCGGTCGGGGAAATCAGGGGCCCTTGATGTGCTGCAGTGAGGCCGTCGACGTCGATATCAGGGGTTGTCGACATAGGCCACACAGCCATCGATCACTTCACCGAGGTTGTGTGTGGGCACATTGGTGGCCATACCCACGGCAATACCGGTGGCGCCGTTGACCAGAAGGAAGGAATGCGGGTGGGCAACACCGAGGGGCTCGTCGCGCGAGTTGTCGTAGTTGCGGTTCGATGTCAACCGTTTCCTTCTCGATGTCCCTGCATCATGGCTTCGCCCACGAGACTCATTTTGGCCTCTGTGTAACGCATGGCTGCCGCCCGTCACCGTCCATCGAGACCAAAGTTACCTTGTCCGATCACCAGGGGATAGCGCATGGCCCACGGTTGTGCCATACGCGCAAGGCTGCCGTAGACCGAGCTGTCGCCGTGGGGTGATACGCCGAGCACCTCACCGACGATGGCGGCCGACTTTTTCGTCGCCTTATCGTGCGTGATTCCCATATCCATCATGCCGTAGAATGCGGCGATGCACGGGCTTGAAAGCCGTCGCGCACATCGGGCAGCGCACGGCTCACGATGACGGACATCGAATAGTCAATATACGAGGACTTCATTTCCTCCTCGATATTCACTTGTTTGATTCTATCTGTTTCTTGGATCATTGTTTGGGCGTTTGCAGCCGCTCGACGGTTCGGCAATGGGTGAGCCGGATGCCGAATCAGGGGCCATATAACTTGTGCAAATATAAGCATTTCGCTCCACGCGCACGCGATCTTGCGTTTTTCGCGCGCACAAGCCCACAATGGCGCTTTTAAGCCCCGCTGAGCCACTTTCTCACTCGGCGCTGTGTTTCTATCGGGGAAAATACCTTGGCGATTCGTTTCGATGCCCTTCATCGCGCTTTCCGTTGGACGCAGCGTGCCGTTTGCCCCTCTAGATCGTGTGTTGGCTCCGTGGGACGGCTCGTCTTCTCGGTCAATCTCTCCCGCTTCGCGCCAAAGTTTTCGGCCTTCGCATTGCCGGCGAAAAAGGGGAATTTTGGCTGAAAAATGGGGAAGAAAACAGGAACAACTCCCGCTTTTTTCGGTGCCTCCTCCCCTGTTTTTCCCATCGCGACGCCTCCCCTGCTCTCTCAGCCGCGCTTTTTTCGCCCCGCGCCTCCGACCGACGGAATCGATGTCGTGGCCGAACTTTTGCAGCCCGCTGCGCATCGAGCAGCTGCCGGGACGGTTTGCGCTGGGACACGCGACGGACGCGCATCATTCTGCGAGCACATCGACCGGCTGCTGCGGCGAAGAAACAAAAACGCCCCGGTCTGCGAAAATAGACCGAGGGCGAGAATGAGAATGTGCCGGCTCGCAGCAGGAACTGCCGCGCGACGGCTCAGCGTCTGCCTTTGCGTTTGCCGAAAAGGTCCGGTAAACCCGCGCAGACGGCGGAATGAGCTTTGTAGCCGGTGAGCGCTCCGTCGAAGATCCACCACGCACGGGTGGCCCGTGCTCATGAGGTTTCCATCACATTGCCGTCGCCGGCCGGCGGCGCCGTGAGGTTGTGAGATCCTTGCTGATCTCTTCGCCCACTTTTTGCAGCTCCAATTGGGTCGCTTCTGGCGCCATCGCACTTGTTCGAGGAAATGTATGTCTCATGGCTGAGACGAATTGAAAGCAGTGGTGTCGCCGACAGTGGTTTCCCCCTTCGTTCATCGCGCACCCCATCTCTCCTTCTTCCGACAGCAGGAGCGCCACGAGAAAGCGGGTGATGGGATCGATGATGAGCGATTTGCGGAAGAGAATGAGCAGCAACGCCACCACAACGTAGAACAAAGCCACCAAACTTGCGGATACCACGTAGCCGCCCACGATGGGGGCCAAATAGACCACAGCGGCAAACGAGGCATGATGGCCACCAACGATGCGAGACAAAAGAAGACTACGCCGATAAGTATGGCGAAAGTAGCATAGTGATGCGACTCACGGCGTCTAAGCGCAGGGTTTCCAACTTGAGATCGACGTAGCGCTGGAGATTGCGCACCAGCCGCTCCAAGATTCTCACATTCTGATCACTCGACATCATCGTGCGTCAGTTTTTCAAAGGGACACGCCTGCGCGTGCTGAGTCGTTGGCCGTGTTAAGTTCGTCGGCAATGTCGTCGACCAGGCTCTCGAGCTCTTTGCCGTTGAGCTTAATGCCACGCTTGCGGATGAGCGTCTGCAATGCGGGTACGCATGTTTTCGCCCTTTTTCGGGTGCGAAAAGAATGCCACATGCGGCGCCTACTGCTGCACCGCCCAAGAAAGCTGCTAAAATACTGAGACCTTTCATATCGTTCTGAGATTAAATTGAGAATGTTTCGAGTCCAAAAATAGCACTTTCTCTTCAGAACACCGCAAACAAGGGAGGAAAAAGGAGTTGTTTACTGTTTTTTATGATTACGTATCGCATCTGATCCTTCATTTCCTTGTATTTTTTTGCGTCGTATTATATGCGTCATCCTCGGAAACAGGGATGAGCAGACCACCAGGACAACAAACATCTACAGAAATAAAACGTCACTGAAATGAAGAACCCTGCTATCCTCGCTCTAAGTCTCTGCGCCGTAGCCCTGTTCGCCGCTTCTTGCAAATCGCAGGAGAGCGCCTATCGCCAGGCTTACGAACGGGCCAGAGCACAAGAGATGAACAAAGCCCCACTCAGACGGTTACCATCATTCCCCAAAACACGCAGCCGCAGCCCGTGCAGCCCGCTCCCGTGCAGCAACCTGCCGCACCTGTGGTGCAGCGCACCGTGGTGGTGGAGGAAGACAACACTCCCGTGCGTACCATCCAAGGCGAGAAGCGCGTCATCGACGGCGAGCCTTTGAAGGCATTCAGCGTGGTGGTGGGTAGTTTCGTGAACGAAACCAATGCCCGCGGCATGATGAACACGCTGCGCAATCGCGGTTATGCTGCTCGTGTGATGAAGACGAACGAAACAATCAACGGACACACCGGATGGTATCGCGTGGTGGCTTCGTCCTTCTCGTCGAAAAGCCAAGCTGTGCAAAGCAAAAATTCGCTTCGCGACACGTATCCCGGCGCTTGGATCCTGGGCAACTAATCCCAACACATGCGGCACAATTGACGCCGCACTGCACACAAAACCACACAACGCGAGCGACGTCGGCACAGACGTCGGCTCGCGTATTCCCCTACCCTCTCTGCGCAACGCCCGCCTCGGAAGGAGAACGATACGACAAAGCCCGAAAATCGATGTGATTTTCGGGAGCTTTGTCAATGTCGCTCTTTCGGCGCGAAGAGGGGCAGAACTAGCTTTCGCAGCTGCGACAGAGACAATGTTGCTGAGCAACTCCCTTGCTGATGCTCTGGCTGCGCTGGTAGTAAAGTCCTTTCACTCCGAGGCGCCAGGCTTCGATGAGCAGTGCGTTGACTTCCTTGACGGAGAGTCCGGGCGGGATGTTGATGTTGAGCGACTGTCCTTGGTCGATAAACTTCTGACGGATGGAGGCCTGGAGGATAATCTCGTGCTGCGAAATCTCTTTGAAGGTCTTGAACACCTCTTTCTCTCGGTCGGAGAGGAAATCAAGGTGCTGTACCGATCCCTGATTGAGCATGATGTTGCGCCAAACGTCCTCGGTGTTGCGTCCTTTTTCGGCGAGCAGCGCCTCGAGGTAGCGGTTTTTGCGAATGAAGTTGCCCTTGGCGAGCCCGGCCTTGTAGTAATTGGACGAATAGGGCTCGATGCCGGGCGAGACTTGTCCGAGAATCGACGAACTGGAGGTGGTGGGCGCAATGGCCGTCACGGTGGTGTTGCGATATTTCGGCCCGTCGTAGGGTCTCGCATTCGTCGAAGATCGGGAGCGCACCCGTAGGTTGCTGCGAGTTCGAGCGAAGCTTGTTGGGCTTGTTCGTGGATGTGGCGGAAAATCTGCGTGGTGAGATTTTTTTGGCCTCCATCGATTCGAAGGGCACGAGGTTCTTCTGCAGCAGGGAATGCCAACCGAGCACACCGAGTCCCCAGCGCGCGGTGGCGCTCTGCGAAGCGATTGGCTTGACGCAGGAAGGCGGAATCGCGGGTCTTCTCGATAAACTCAGACATCACGGCGTCGAGGAACCAAATGGCGAGGCGCACGGCATCGGTGTCCTTCCACTCGTCCCACAATTCGAGGTTCATCGACGAAAGGCAGCACACGAAACTCTCTTCCTCAGAATCGGGGAGCTGGATCTCGTTGCAAAAGATTGGAATGCGTGATTTCCAGACCGAGTTGCTGGTAGATTTCCGGCTTGTGGGCGTTGACATTGTCGGAGAACTGGATGTAGGGCAGGCCTTTCTGCTGTCGGCTCTCGAGCACACGGGCCCAGATCTTGCGCTTCTCGGTGTCGCCGTCGATCATCTCCTGCATCCAATAGTCGGGCACGCAGACGGCATAGAAAAGATTCTGGATGGGGCTGCCGATGTCCTTGATTTGCAGGAATTCCGCGATGTCGGGGTGGTCAATGTCGAGATAAGCGGCAAAAAGAGCCGCGGCGGGTGGCGCTTGCGACACGGTGTCCATCACCGTGTCGAAGAGGCGCATGAACGAAAACGGCGCCCGACGATTTTCCGTTGTTGGTGATGGCCGCACCACGGCCGCGCAAATTGCCGAAATAGGCGGAAGTGCCGCCGCCGTGCTTGGTTTGCATCATCACTTCGCCGAGTTTGATGGTGATGCCCTCGATGCTGTCGGGGATATTGCAGCCGAAACACGAAATGGGAGGCCGCGCGAGGTGCCCATGTTGGACCAAAACGGGCGAACTGCAGCTCATCCAACCTTTATATATGAGTTCGGCAAAAACGTTCTTGGAGTTCGGGACGGTACAGGCGGCGCGCTGCTGCGCTGGTGATGCGATAGATGGCATCGTGCACGGTTTCGCCGTGGAGCAGATAGCCGCGATTGAGCACGGCTTCCGACTCTTCGTTGTACCACCAAGGGAGTTCTTTGGTCATGAAAGAAGATGCGATGAAGAAAGGGAGAAAGAAAATAAGTAGCGTGGTCGCCGTGACTGCGACGTCACGACCCAAGCGAAAAAGCACCGCGGTGCTAGATCAGAAGAGGTCGTCTTCGGTGATGGACTTGTCGTGCTTGGTGTAGGCCGTGGGGCGCTTTGGCGAAAAAGTCGTCGAGCTCGTTGGCAAAAACGTTCTCGTCAGAACCAAAGCGTGGGCTTATAGGCTTCGGTCGAGACGTTGTAGAGCTTGTCATATCCCCAACTGAGTCAACGCATTGTCCACACGGGCGCGCATAAAGTCGAGCAGGTTGGCCTTGGTGAAGAAGGAAGTTCGCCTTCCTCGTAGATCCAATCGAGCAACTCGGTTTCATAAGAGAGGTATTCGCGCACTTCTTTTTCAACGGTTTCCTGCGAGGGACGCATTTCGGGGAAATTCCTCGAAGATGTGCTGCAACAAATAGACGCCGGCATCAGCGTGGGTCTGCTCATCAATGGAGGTCCACGCGATGATGTTCGACGTATTCTTCATGTAGCCACGGAAATGCGTGAACGAGAGGATATTGGCGAACTGAGAAAAGAGAGAATTCTCAATGACGATGACAAAGAAGAGCAATTGCTCAACAAACGTCTTTGCCGAGGTGAAATGCTCGTCGATGAGGGCGAGTTTGTGGCGAAAAACAGGAATTTCGATGAGATGCTCGAACTCATCATTGTAACCAAGCACTTCCAACAAACGAGAATAGGCCATGGCGTGGCGATGCTCGCACTCGGCAAAAGTGGCGCCGAGGCCATTGAACTCGGGTTTGGGCAGATGCTTGTAGAGATCGCCCCAGAAAGTTTTGACGGCCACCTCCACTTGCGCGATGCCGAGCAAGCTGCGTTTCACCACTTCGCGCTCGATGTCGGTGAGATGAGAATGGAAGTGCTGCACATCGGAGGTGAATTCCACTTCACTGTGCACCCAGAAGGTTTTGTTCATCTTATCCACGAAATCCATCGTTTCGGGATACTCGAAGAGCTTGAAATTGACGCGTTTATCAAAAAAATACTCATGAGAAATAGTCTGTGATTTGAGCGCAAAGGTACATCATTTCCGAGAACCTCGCTCATGCTTCCGACTTAATTTGCGGCGTGTGAGAAAAAGAGGGGGAAAGCTTTGGTCGTACGCGCCGTAAATCGTATATTTGCGAGCATCACAACCAGGGGTTGCCTGCGGCTACGCACGAAACTCCACGACTATTTTGTTCCGGACGAGAGGAGCGACATCGGAACACGAAAAAACAATTCATCGACACGACTTATGCACTGGATTTCTCTCCTTCTCCTCGGTCTTACGGCCGGGCTTTTCCTCTACATTATGGTATTGGAAACTTTTCTCACCGATTCTCTACTCACCGCTCGCACCTTCAAGATGTCGGTCGACGACCTGCGCAAACCGGCACTGAACACCGTGATGAAAAACCTCGGCTGTCTACAATGGGCTCGTGGGCGCCGGTCTGCTTTATGCTCTCCTTTTTTTCTCCCGACGGGCGAGAAGTGGCGGCGGTGTTCTTCGCTTTTGGACTTGTCGTGGCGATCTACGGGGCTATTTCTTCTCAATTTAGCATCTTGTTCAAACAAGGGACGCTGCCTTTTCTCGGGCTGGTGAGCTTGGTATTACTCTGAGTTTTTAGACATTACATAGAAAGTAACGGCACCGCTTTTGAACTTTTCATCGTTCAAAGCGGTGCCGTTATTCATGGAAGAAAAGAGGGCTCGATGAGGTCAGGCCAGTGATTGGCACCAATCGCAGAGCTGATCGACAGTTTCGGATAACGAGCTAACTGAAAAAGGGATGCCAAGACAATATATTTCAACTGTTGCGTCGGAAAACGGAGAGCGGTATTGGATATTGCTCACCTCGAAACGACTAAACGGAGCAACTATAAACACAAATGCTTTTTCCTTTTTCCGTAGAAAATGCGGTGTAGGGCGATGAGTTGATGTAGATCATTACGGAAACTCTCACGCAGGGTATCGCTTTTCGAACGCTTGTGATAAAGATAAGACTTGTACTTTGCATCAACAATGATTTGGGTTTCGGCAAACTTCAGCACGATATCTGGTTCAAGATAGTGTAACTGCCAATCGAAGTAGCTCCCTTGTCCGACGTATCTGGGGTTGCAAACCATCTCCCCCTATGCGCTTGACCGCTTTGCTCAGAATATCCACTGCACATAACGCTCGAAAAATAAAGCGACATCAATGCGCCACGCATAAGACTGGCTATGTTTTTGCAGAATGATGCGATTGGCGATTTCCTTGGTGCGCTTAACGATAGGGCAAATCGGTCGCTCCGGAATGGAACAAATCAGGCTTTCTCTCGACTCACTCCGCGTAGCTGCAGACTCAGTCGGGGATAACAAATTCAGCCACACGATTCCTATAATTGTGCGGCGTAGCAGGGGGCTTCTAAACCAAGCTTTGGCTTGATCAAGCACTTGTGACAGGTACTTGGGAGGAAACACCGCTACTCGAATGAGAAAAGGGCTTTTGAAAAAAACAAAGCCCCGAGTCTCTTTCGAGTCTCGAGGCTTGTCTTGTAAAATGGCGGCGACCTACTCTCCCGCGGGTGTGCAGTACCATCGGCGCGGTCGGGCTTAACTTCTCTGTTCGGAATGGGAAGAGGTGGAACCCCGTCGCTATAACCACCGGAAATATCTCTTGAACACGCTCTGTGTATAGTTGAATGACAACTCCCTTTGCAGTGAATAATTCTCTCGTTTCGAAGAGTGGATTTCAAAAGTAAGCGACAGCTTTAAGTAGATTCTGCTGCGCTGAAAGGAAAGTTTCGGGCGATTAGTAGTGCTCGGCTTTGACGTCACCGTCTTTACACCTGCACCCTATCAACGTTGTCGTCTACAACGACCCTCATAAGGAAATCTAATCTTGTGGCCGGCTTCGCACTTAGATGCTTTCAGCGCTTATCCGATCCCGACTTAGCTACCCGGCGGTGCGGCTGGCGCCACAACCGGTAAACCAGAGGTCAGTCCAACACGGTCCTCTCGTACTAGTGTCAGAGCCACGCAAATTTCCTGCGCCCACGATAGATAGAGACCGAACTGTCTCACGACGTTCTGAACCCAGCTCGCGTGCCACTTTAATGGGCGAACAGCCCAACCCTTGGGACCTTCTCCAGCCCCAGGATGTGACGAGCCGACATCGAGGTGCCAAACCACTCCGTCGATATGAGCTCTTGGGAGGGATCAGCCTGTTATCCCCGGAGTACCTTTTATCCTTTGAGCGATGGCCCTTCCATACGGAACCACCGGATCACTATGCTCTGCTTTCGCACCTGATCGACTTGTAGGTCTCTCAGTCAAGCGCCCTTTTGCCATTACACTCTACGGCCGGTTACCAATCGGCCTGAGGGCACCTTTAGAAGCCTCCGTTACGCTTTTGGAGGCGACCACCCCAGTCAAACTACCCACCAAACGCGGTCCTCCCATCAAGGGAGTTAGGAACCAGACAGCCGAAGGGCCGTATTTCAACAGCGACTCCACGAACACTGGCGTGCCCGCTTCAAAGTCTCCGGCCTATCCTACACATCGACTGCCCGGTTACAACGTTAAGCTATAGTAAAGGTTCACGGGGTCTTTTCGTCCCATCGCGGGTAATCGGCATCTTCACCGATACTACAATTTCACTGGAATCATGGTTGAGACAGTGTCCGGATCATTACACCATTCGTGCAGGTCGGAACTTACCCGACAAGGAATTTCGCTACCTTAGGACCGTTATAGTTACGGCCGCCGTTTACCGGGGCTTCAATTCAAACCTTCGACTTGCATCTGAGCTCTCCTCTTAACCTTCCGGCACCGGGCAGGTGTCAGACTGTATACTTCATCTTTCGATTTTGCACAGCCCTGTGTTTTTGTTAAACAGTTGCCTGGACCTATTCTCTGCGCCTCGCCTTGCGACGAGGACCCCTTATTGCGAACGTACGGGGTCAATTTGCCTAGTTCCTTAACCATGAATCTTCCAAGCGCCTTAGTATATTCTACCCGACTACGTGTGTCCGTTTGCGGTACGGGTATCCAATGGGTTAAGCTTAGCGGATTTTCTCGGGAGTATGCTTACCTTCGCTATTGCATTGTCCGAAGACGCTGCATACTATCGACTTTCAGCTCAGAGGGTGGATTTGCCTGCCCTCGTCGACGCCTACGATCTTTAACGGGCTATTCCGTCAGCCCGCGGAAGTGTCACTTCTCCGTCTCCACATCGCCCCAAAGGATAGTAACGGAATATTAACCGTTTCTGCCATCGGCCTCTCCATTAGGATGAGCCTTAGGGTCCCGACTGACCCGGGGACGATTAACGTTGCCCCGGAAACCTTAGTCTTTCGGCGAGGTGCATCTCACACTCTTTATCGTTACTTATACCTACATTTGCTTTTCATGAAGCTCCACCCAAGGTCGTCCCTTGGGCTTCAAGGCCACATGAATGCTCCCCTACCGATGTCATTAAGACATCCCACGGCTTCGGCACCGGGCTTCATACCCGATTATTATCCATGCACAGTCCCTCGACTAGTGAGCTGTTACGCACTCTTTGAATGAATGGCTGCTTCCAAGCCAACATCCTAGCTGTCACGGGGACCACACTTCGTTAGTTTAACTTAGCCCGGATTTCGGGGGCCTTAGCCGGTGATCAGGATTCTTCTCCTCTCAGGGCGTGGACCTTAGCACCCACGCCCTCACTCCCCGGGCTTAGCCTGTGTGCATTCGGAGTTTGTCTGGACTTGATAGGCGGTGAAGCCCTCGCATCCAATCAGTCGCTCTACCTCACACAGGGAACGCCCGAGGCTGCACCTAAATGCATTTCGGGGAGTACGAGCTATCTCCAAGTTTGATTGGCCTTTCACTCCTACCCTCACCTCATCCGGAAGCTTTTCAACGCTTATCGGTTCGGTCCTCCATCCCGTGTTACCGGGACTTCAACCTGGACAAGGGTAGATCACTTGGTTTCGCGTCTGCCACCGCCGACTATGCGCCCTATTCAGACTCGCTTTCGCTTCGGTTGCGCGCATCATTGCGCTTAACCTTGCCGACGACGGCAACTCGTAGGTTCATTATGCAAAAGGCACGCCGTCACATCATAAAGATGCTCCGACCGCTTGTAGGCGTACGGTTTCAGGAACTTTTTCACTCCTCTGACAGAGGTGCTTTTCACCTTTCCCTCACGGTACTGGTTCGCTATCGGTCTCTTACGAGTATTTAGCCTTGGCGGATGGGCCCGCCGGATTCAGACAGGATTTCACGTGTCCCGCCCTACTCAGGATACCACTATGGCCGATTCGATTGTCGAGTACGAGACTGTCACTCTCTATGGTCGTTCTTTCCAAAACGTTCCTCTAATCGAACCAAGTCCAACGTCGTGGTCCTACAACCCCGTGAAGGCCGAGACCTCCACGGTTTGGGCTCTTCCCCGTTCGCTCGCCACTACTGGGGAATCATTGTTATTTTTCTTTTTCCTGAGGGTACTAAGATGTTTCAGTTCCCCTCGTTAGCCTCCCGCTTAGCGGGATGACAGGTCTTCAACCTGCCGGGTTGTCCCATTCGGAAATCTGCGGATCAAAGGTCATTTGCACCTTCCCACAGCTTATCGCAGCTTATCACGTCCTTCATCGCCTGTAAGAGCCTAGGCATCCACCGTACGCCCTTTTGTACTTTCTCTTCCGAACCGAACTACTCTTGCGAGCAATCGGCGGCAGAACTACTTAAAGCTGTACTTCGTTTACCTTTGTATTACTACTTGGGAGTATTGTGAGTTTCGTAAACCGGTTTACGAGTAAACTCGTCTACCTATGCCTACGCACATCATCAATACTTCATGTTGCGTGTTCAATATGTCAAAGATCTCTTGCTTCATCGAGGTGAAGCAATGTGGAGAATATCGGATTCGAACCGATGACCTCTTGCATGCCATGCAAGCGCTCTAGCCAGCTGAGCTAATCCCCCTTATGAGCTATTGCTCATTATTGAGAATAAACGAATGGAGATATAAGATGTAATGGCCAACTTCTACGAAGATAAGACATTCAGCTCCTAAAAGAGCTTCCAGAAAGGAGGTGTTCCAGCCGCACCTTCCGGTACGGCTACCTTGTTACGACTTAGCCCCAATCACCGGTTTTACCCTAGGCCGACCCTTGCGGTCACGGCTTTCAGGCACCCCCGGCTTTCATGGCTTGACGGGCGGTGTGTACAAGGCCCGGGAACGTATTCACCGCGCCATGGCTGATGCGCGATTACTAGCGAATCCAGCTTCACGGAGTCGGGTTGCAGACTCCGATCCGAACTGAGAGAGGTTTTAAAGATTAGCATCCCGTCGCCGGGTAGCGGCCTTCTGTACCCCCCATTGTAACACGTGTGTAGCCCCGGACGTAAGGGCCGTGCTGATTTGACGTCATCCCCACCTTCCTCACATCTTACGATGGCAGTGTCCACGGAGTGCCCGGCATTACCCGATGGCAACCGAGGAGAAGGGTTGCGCTCGTTATGGCACTTAAGCCGACACCTCACGGCACGAGCTGACGACAACCATGCAGCACCTCCAACGGTGTCCGAAGAAAAATCTATCTCTAGATTCGTCACCGTTAGTTCAAGCCCGGGTAAGGTTCCTCGCGTATCATCGAATTAAACCACATGTTCCTCCGCTTGTGCGGGCCCCCGTCAATTCCTTTGAGTTTCACCGTTGCCGGCGTACTCCCCAGGTGGTATACTTAATGCTTTCGCTTGGCGGCTTACTGTCTATCGCAAACCGCGAGTATACATCGTTTACTGTGTGGACTACCAGGGTATCTAATCCTGTTTGATACCCACACTTTCGAGCCTCAGCGTCAGTTGCAGCCCGGACACCTGCCTTCGCGATCGGAGTTCTTCGTGATATCTAAGCATTTCACCGCTACACCACGAATTCCGGCATCCCTGTCTGCACTCAAGATCGCCAGTTTCAACGGCAATGCATGGTTGAGCCACACCCTTTAACCGCTGACTTAACAATCCGCCTACGCTCCCTTTAAACCCAATAAATCCGGATAACGCCTGGACCTTCCGTATTACCGCGGCTGCTGGCACGGAATTAGCCGGTCCTTTTTCTGAAGGTACATACAAGAAGGGACAAGTCCCTTTTTTATTCCCAACTAAAAGCAGTTTACAACCCGGAGGGCCGTCATCCTGCACGCTACTTGGCTGGTTCAGGCTCTCGCCCATTGACCAATATTCCTCACTGCTGCCTCCCGTAGGAGTCTGGACCGTGTCTCAGTTCCAGTGTGGGGGACCTTCCTCTCAGAACCCCTACCGATCGAAGGCTAGGTGGGCCGTTACCCCGCCTACTACCTAATCGGACGCATCACCATCTCATACCGATAAATCTTTGGTTACTCTCCCATGCGAGAAAGCAACAACATCGGGTATTAATCTTACTTTCGCAAGGCTATCCCCGAGTATGAGGCAGGTTTGATACGCGTTACGCACCCGTGCGCCGGTCGCCGGCATTGAAAGCAAGCTTTCAACCCGCTGCCCCTCGACTTGCATGTGTTAAGCCTGTAGCTAGCGTTCATCCTGAGCCAGGATCAAACTCTTCATTGTAAATATGATTTTTGTTTGTTTTCTGTTTCAGAATGTCGTATCCATTGAATCGTAGATTGACGTTAGCAAAAACAATCTCATAAGAGATCATTCATTACCCGAGCACCTACCTGAAAACAAGTAAATGCTTCGTTGTTCTTATATCTTCCTTGATTCGTTTATGTAAGTAAGTCAAATTATCGCTGCAATCTTGTTGGTTAGCGTTGCTTCCCGATTGCGAGTGCAAAAGTACGGCGTTCTTCCGAAAAACTCCAAGGGTTTCGCGAAAAAGTCCCAGTTTTTCTCGAAAACCCTGCGGATTTGCAATCTTATAATGTTGCAGAATCACCCGTTTCATCGATATTCAGCATAAGAAAAAGGAGGCGAACTTTTTCATCGAAAAGCACGCCTCTCGGGAAAGTCGTCACGCAAAATCGGCCAAATCCACAAATTTTTCCTCTCTTCCTCCGCTCTGTGATCAGTGCATTGAGCTCTTCTCTTCGTCTTTTCGCGATCCAACGACGAACAAAGATGTTAGGTGTGGCTACTCCAATGGAGAGACACAAGACAATCAACCCCGCATTCAAGAGATTGCCAAAAGCACTCATAAACTCTGTCGCGTCAGTGCCGAGATGCACGAAGCCAAAAATCCCTCGATACATCAAGATTCCCGGAACCATCGGTATGACACCGGGTATGGTCAGGACGTGGTTAGGACTTCTCGTAGCATGTACGAAACGCACAGCCAACAATGAAATGAGCGTTGCGCCCGCCAAAGAACCAAGTATGAGTCCTTGGTGCAAATCAAAGGCAATAAAATTGCGAAGGCACATGCCTAACACTCCAAGAAGAGCTACAATGGGAAGGGAACGCCTGGGAACATTGAAGATCATGCCGAACCCCATGGCAGAAATGCCGGTCACGATCGCAGCTTCCCAATAAGAAATGATGGGTTGCATGCTCAAATTGCCCAAAAAAATTGGTCACCCCACACACTCACGGCCAATACTATGCCAAAGGTCATTGATGCAATTTGCAAGGCGGCATTCCCCTAAGCGCGCTAGTCCGACGAGCAAATAATTGTCGAGCATGTCGTCAAGGAAATTGATCAGAGCTACTCCCGGCACTAGGAACAAAGGCACAACATAGGAAAGGATGGTAGGGACATTTCGTAAATCCATCGGGCAAAATGAGGAACATCAACCAGGCGGTGAGGGTGGCTATGAACGCTGTGAGCGCCGTTACCATATAGAAATTGAAACGGTTGGTCAACATAAAGTGGCGCACTGTGAAGCCAACAAAGCCTGAAATCGCAGCCGGAATGAAAGAAGGCCAGTCACCTCCGAACAAAACGGCAAATCCGCCACTACCCAGCGCGGCACCCAAGCGTGACCACCCAGTGCCGGATAGTCGGGTTGAGTCAAAGCAGGGTTACTCAATTTTCGCTCAAACGATTTTTATAGACTCGTCTTCGCGGATCGCTTTTCCACGACAGCTGGCTCACGTCAGCCAGCACCTTCATGTTGATGGTGTATTTGTCGGAATGAACAAACCGGCTGAACGAATGCGTTTCGTCACAATAGCTGACCTTGACTGTTCCGTACAGGATATCAATGTGCAAATTGTCATTGTCCAACCCCAAAAATGCCGCAACTCTGCGCATATTGCGAATGATCCGGTTGCTGTCTGCTGCACTTTCCATCAAAATGATGCCCACCTTAACCAGTATGTTGAGCTTTCGATATAAATGCCGCGGGTCTGTTTTTATCGTAATGGCTGCCATAGGGAATAACTTATCGAGTAGAAGACAAAGTTACGAAATGCTTTCGTTACTCACACCGAAAGTAGGCAAAAACAAAAGCCTCAATCTGCATTTGCAAATTGAGGCTCTGTTATCGGCGCGGTGCATCATTTTTTGTTCTTCGCTGCATCGCTGTTTTCGTAAACGTCTTTCAGAGAATCTCTGCGTTCGTAGATTTTTCTCGGGGGTTCTTTTGACCTTCTTGCGTAATGGTGGTCTCACCCATGACGGCTATCGGTCAGGATCAGATGCCACTTGCTGTCTTGATAGACCGGAGTGAAATACATCATTGTCGTCGCGTCCGGTGCTCCGTTTCGCCCTTTCATGAGTACCACGTTGCAGGCCACTTCGTTTTTATCGGCGGCGTAGAACTTGACATACTCGATGGAGTAAGCATCGAAATCGAAGTTTTTCCAGAAGCTGACGTAGTCGTCCATCTCCTTGTTTGAGAGGAGCTGCATCTCACTTCCGGCACCTGTGGGACGAGAATAAAGCATCTGCGCCGCATCATAGTACTTTTTGTTCTTCAAGAAACCGAAGAACTGCGCGACGGTCTGCTGCACATCTGCCGTATCCTTCTTAGTCATGGTTTGTTCGAACTCGGTTGGTTGAGGTCCTTGTTGCTTTTCGGACTTGCAGCCGGTGCAAGCCGTGAAGAGCATGCCCACTGTCAGAAGGGTTAAAGCGAGGAATTGTTTCATCTTCATGTCCTTAAAATAAAAAGCAAAGAGCAGGCAGGCAAGCCTGCACTGCTCTTCGCATTATTCATTACGTCTTGTAATCGAGAGTTACTTGCGACGCGTGTTGTTCGTGTCGTTGTTGAGCGTACCCTTGATGGTTACGGTGATGTGTGCGTCGAATGCACCCCACGAGTAAGCCACCTTAACCGGTACACGCACGTGGTAGTCGCCAGAAGTGCCGTCATGGCAATACGTAACTTC
>BNJV01002239.1_pt1 | contig 73900 bp, 91 predicted proteins | sample 8540591 | NCBI WGS metagenome assembly BNJV01 (sample SAMD00202457, study PRJDB9452) | human saliva metagenome | host: Homo sapiens
CACATGCATTATATATATCTAAGACTTTCATCCTGTATTCAATTAGCGGTTCATTTTCATAAATATAAAGAATCTTCATTCTCTTTCTCAACTGTCTTTACTGAAAATGTAGTCCCCACTCAATTCCTTTACTGTGCTCTATCCGTATCTATCAATTGATTACAGATGAAGGAGAAATCTCATTTCCCTCAAAATTCTTGAGCTTAAACTCAATGTCTACAGCCCATGAGGCGCTTTCTCCCTGTCTCAGTTTTAAAGAATATGAGGCAGCTTCTTCTATCTTCCCAATCGTCTTGAAATATAAAATCTTTTATTTTTAACATTGCTCTCCTTACAAAGCTGGGAATTTATTAATTACTTATAAATAAGCTTCCCAAAAATTTTCCTATTGTTGCAATTATGCCGTATTAATACATAAACAGCTGCACTTTCATTGTAAAATATAAATATTGTTGGAATAAAGAGGGCCATAATTAACAATAAAAATATCAAGTTAAAAAGAATGTCTAATCCCATAAATCAGAGAAGTTAAAAACAAATACATGGAGTTAAAATATAAAAAGAATATACCGGTTCCTGTATCATTAATGAAAAGCAGGCAAGACATAAAAAGCTCAAAAGTTATCACTATTAAGTAAACAGACATTTCTCTTGTTTTTCATTTCCTTTACCTCTGTAAATTCATATACTTTATTTCACAAAAACTGAATTATCCATTAATCGATAATATCATAAAAATGAATAGGATTACTCCCAGGAACAAAAGTGTTCATCACCAATTTCGATATGGGGTGTGAATCTGCAATCTTTATGTTAAAATCTTCAACATAATTTGAATTATCATTCGTAAAAATTATCAAAAACAGTATACTGTGCTCCAATATAATTAAGTGTCCCACTCTCATACGGTTCAAGACTCATATCCGCAAAAAGGGTTTTCTATATTGACACCATATTTATCCAACCATAAGGCCATTTCAGAAAAGTTCTTTTCGTGACTTAACATGGTGCAGCTTACAATCGTATTGTATTTTATTCGCTATATCTTCTAGACCTCTCTATCGTGTTCCACAAATATGAGTGTGGGATTTGCTTCTTTTTATAATTTCCTCAATCTAGGATTCTTGATATTACATCAATATAATTTAACGGTTCGTCCCAAACAAATATATGAGCCGGCTTTGATAAACTTACAGCAATTAAAACTTTCTTTTTGTCCATCGCTATAGTTCTTCATATCTGTTTCAAATAATTCTCTTGCAAAAATCTAATTTTCTAGAATTGTTTTTGCACAATGTTTCATCAACACCTTAGCTTTTCAATATACTCATTTAGACTACCTGTTAAATTTGATGAATCCTGAGGAATATATGATATTTTTAAATTACTTGCTAATTTTTACATCACCCTGAATACTCATGATTTAACCTAATAAAATTCTTAATCAAAGCTTGATTTTTCCGCTACCATTCCCCCATATACAGCCACTATATCCCCTTGCTTTATATCAAAACTTACATCGCTTAATATCGCCTTTCTCCATAGCATAATGATAAATTTCTAACCGATATTAGAGGATTTTGTGATAATCTAACGTATGCAATAATAGACTTTCCTTTATTTCAATATCTTTTAGTAAATTCTGTTTTCTTCTATTGCCTTATTTTGTCTATGCTCCAAATTCTTAGATTTTTCATCATCTTAGCTGACTGATGACCTATATGTCCCTGTCCGGTTTTTACACCTGATACTTTCACAGCGTTTTTAGTATTTTTCAATTTTATCAGACCAAATTTGACTTTTGTCTTGCAGCTTCTTTTAATCGCTTAATATCTTTTCTTAATTTCTCATTTTGACTAATTTCAAATTGGTCTTTCATCAATTTATTTTCATACCACGATGTAAAAATTTCTGATTGGACATCGATAGTATTCCTGTTAAAGAGAAATAACATGATTGATACAGCCATCTAATCTCTATCATGAGATATAAGCAAAAACCTTTTACTTTTCAGATATTCACTGACGATTTTCTTCCGTCCATATCTAAATGGTTTGTTGGTTCATCTATAGTACCATCTTCTCTTGTAAACAAAAATAGCTAAAAGGATTTTTGTTGTTCTCCTTTAGAAAGCGTTTCAAACCTTCTGTAAAGCAAGACTCTCCTCTACACTTTAGCAAATTAAGTTCTCTAAATAATTTCCATTCTTCCTCATCTGATATAAGTTCTTTATATAACTCAATCCCTAATTTTGAAAGTATCACTTAGAGTGGGCGGGAATTTACTAAAGTCAACACTTTGCTGATTTTGCCTTGATAAACTTCTTGGTTTAGAAGTAGCTTAAATAGTGTTGATTTTCCAATTCCGTTCTCTCCTATTAACCCTGTTTTCCAGTTCGTATCAAATGAAAAGGATACACTTTTCAAACTACGTTTTACATAGCCATAACATGAGAAAGCGAGGTTTTCTTTCAATTTTAATGGCCGACATCAAAACACCTCAATTTAACGTTACCCATACTGTAGGTGGAATCTGTTACTCTCTTTCGTAGCGTACGTAGTTCACCCGTAAGTATATTGAAATGTCCATTTGAACTAATCTTCTGTGTCAAAGGAATAGATAAATAACAGAATACAATATGAGTGTACGTACTAATTCATCTACAATTTCAAGCTGTGGTTTCTATCTCTTTACAGTGTTCCAGTTCTAATTTCTCACAGTAGCATTTTCCATAGTTTCGCATTGCTCTGCAACATGACGCTAGTAAATCACTCCACACCTTCTGATCTGATGTTTCCCTCGACCTAGGGCATGTTCTGTAGGTCATATGTCCGTCCTCTAAATTCAAGTACTATTGTTTTCGATCTCGCATTATCATCTTTTGACCCGCATATCATGTAGACTATATGGAATGGGCGGATTGTGTCATCATTCTGTCTCGTGAGACCTCGTCAAATTCTAATTTGTTTGCTATATATGAAATCCAGTAAATCAGTACATCCTTTGGCTTTCGATCTATTTCCTTTTGGCTTTCAATATATTCCCTTTCAGCTTTCAATATGTTCGATTTGCTGTTTATAGCTTTAACGTTTTAATGCTGTGTAAATCCTTGGTAACTTCTAGCCGTATCAAATCTCGATCTCAAATAAAATCAACGATTCTCCTGCATATTCTATCCTCGTGTCTTTGTAGCTCGGAATTCAGCAATAAATATGCTCGTCAAAGATCATCGTCTTGGAACTTTTGCACTATCACCCAGCTTTGATGGACGTGCTCATTTCCTCCGTGGAGGAATGGTGGTAAATGCCACGTTTGGATTTGCGTTATTTCTTCTTTCACTTTGTCGTTTCCTTTGAAAGACGAAAAGTAAAGTATATTTTCAGCGCTCAAAATAAAATTTATCATTCTTTACATTGACATTATTTACAGATTGTTGCCAAAGGCTATTATCTCGTTTGTTCAGCCATAATTCTTAAAAATTCCGCTTTTATATCCACTAATGAGACCTCCTCGATACCTTACTTATTCTATTCTTGTGATATTTTGCTAGCCGTACGAATAAAAGATAGAACAACTCTATTTACTTTCTCGTAAAGTTTCTCAAAACTCTTTATACTTTCGGATCATCGTATTCAAAATATCTACTGTAGCTAACCCCTTCGTTTTACTAAGGTTCTTCCATAGTTGAAAGAAAGCTTCTGCCTCCTTGTTTCCATGCCTCAAATTCATATTTTGCTTGCATATGTTCTATTTCAGACTCAAAACAATGTAGAGTATTATTGTTCATCACTATTCTGTCTAACCATTGTTTGCAATGAGATTATTATATTTTAGAGCACGTAAAAGAATGTTTTGGCATAGTTATGTTTTCTGATTCCATTTTGTCTCTGGAATCGGGAAATGCTTCCTTATCCTTGTTCTGCAATGTGGAGAACTTGGGCTTCTATTTTGTTATCAATCGAGGTTGATTGATAGCCTCCTTGCCATAAGCAACAACCGCTTCATATCTTTCACTATCTAACAGCATGTTGATGTCACCCAAACAATCAAACTATGTCTTCTTCCAGAATAAGACTTAAGCTCTGAAATTTCTATCACTGATATCGATAAGTCTCATGCATCTCATTTTGCATGACCTCCATCATTAGCTTAGAAATTTACAAGTTCATGTATAAACCATATCCTGAATTCCACATATAGCGATAGCTGATCGCAGGTTCTGTTGCGTTTCTCCCAAAGCCAGCTCAGTGCGTTGTACCATGCCAAGTATCCTTCTGTTAAGATTTCAAATTCTGCATGTCAGTACATATTCATATTCTTTAATCCGATGGCTTTTTCCGGAAAATTCCCCTCATATGCGAGTCCTATCCAATATCAAAATATTACAGTCCTCCAAATCACTGTCAAAAACAGAACTTCTCCGGAATATAATTTTTCTTCACCCTTTCGTATATTGAAATATTGTATCCAACTCATGTTGTTAGAACATCGTAAAGCTAAACTTCTTTATCCTGCTATCATGCAAACCAAAAGAATATTACTTTTCCTATCCTGCGTAAAATCCATCTCTGTCCCTCATACTTATAGCCCTAATTTTCCTAACCACCTCAATATCTTCTATATCGGTATTCGTGGAAAAGCATCAGTGTATCCTCATTATTTTCCATCGCATAAGATCAATTCCTGCTCTTATCAAAAACAGGCTTAGCGATAACAAAGCTTGCATAATCCTCATTCTATTTTCGGAATTTGAAAATACTTATGAGCAAAGGTGGATCTTCTATCCCATTCGTAAGGGTAAACTGATAGGACTCGAGTAGTCCAACAAATATCTTAGAAAAATGACGCAGTCTTACTCAGCTCTATTCCTGTTCCCGGATACTCTTTCTATTTCCCTACTAAAATTTTTCCAATTCAAAATCATGATTTTCCGCTTTGTTTACATGAATAAAAACTTGTTACAGACATCTCTACTTTCCCTCAAGGCCAGTGGTACTGATGGAGATAAACTCTTTCAATAAATTTTCCTTTGTATTCCAACATTTGTCTATATCCTGTAGGATACAGCCCGGGCAGCTTCCTTTCACTTCGGCATACTCCTCCACCAAATGAGGCTGGGTACGCAAATAATCTCGAAAAAGCAATATGTCTCTTCAGTTCTTTAGAGTCCATAGGGCAGACATACAAATGATGCACCATAAGTCCTGGTTTCTCTTCATAGGAAAATGCTTCCTTCCTCTATTCCCAAGATTCCCTTCATGCCGGTATCCTTCTTTTCCAGCAGGCTTTTTCATTTCAGGAAAGACCGACATATCCGGAATTATAATATGCCATATCAATAATTGGCTTTTGCTAAATTTTCCACCGAGTACTGCCAACGTGTTCAATGCTAAGGCTTAGCTAGATTTCATTCTGAGGAAGCAACGATTTTGAAACTCTGTCTTCCATTGTGGAGTATAGTCTTCTATGACAATATGTTCTGTTCTCATATTTTTCTCCATAGGTTCTTTAAAACACTACAAAATAAGACTTCATTCTAAAAATTCATAGTCATAACGATCTCAGAACTGACTCTTATAAACTTTTCCAACAAAGTGCTAATTGCATTACAACATTCTTCAAACTCAATGCCTTTAGCATAATCAAAGTCTTTTTGATAATTCTCCCACCGACTTTTCATAGAAGTACCTCAAGATACGGTCTAAGCTTCTCCTCTACATGAAGGGCTCCTTTGCCCCTTTAGCTAATATGCCATCCTTTTTAGGATTAGATAAATTATAAAGTAGCAGGAAAAACATTTGAAACTTAAGAGCGTTTCTATCCGTCAAATCACAGAGAAAAAGAGCTGTTTCAAGGCATAAATTCCCACTTTTATAGCGAGTTTGCAAATTAACAAATTCATCATCCCACGCTCCAGGTAAGATATAGACTCTCTTCCGGAACGTTCTAAATCTCCTGCAAGATGATGAAGACTCCTCTGGAAAAATCCACATGAACCACCATGGCCGTTGTAAGAACAGCATTATTCTGTTTTGCAAGTTCCAGAATTTTCTGAGAATCAGTCCTTACAATCACCGCCTTTTTACTTTCTTGCTCTTCTTATGTAATCGAATAGTTTACCAAATCCAGGTTTTATCCCATCACACATTTTTCCATAATGACTGCTACGCCCTGCTCATTTTCTTTTTCTACACCGTCTCCGTAAAACCACATTTTTCTCCAAAAGTTCCTGCTTTGCATATTTCTTCATATAGGCCAGCCTTACTTTTTATATCCTGCTCTTTTCCATGCAGTGAAAGCTCTGCAATAATAGCGCTCCTTTCCCTTTTTCCGGACTCTTTACTGTCCATCATAAACAAACCGATGAAACCGTATCTTCTTCAGGAAAGGAGCGAATAAAGTCCATAATAGCAATTAAGCGGTCATTCTCAAAAAGCCGATATAAAACTTGTCCTCAAGGCTTTTCCCCTCCGGTAATGCTTTTTAAATCATTCAGCACTGTTTCCTACATGACTTTGGTGGGCAATACGCAAAGTATTAGGGGATTGCCATTCTCAGATTCAAAATCCCGGAGATATCCTCTTCCTCCATTTTTAATTCTATACTTTGTAGACAGTTGGCTGATGTTTGGCAAACTTCTTCTATTTCCCCAATCCTCTTGAAATGTAATCTCTTTTATCTTTACAAACATGTTTTTAAGCTTTAGTTATCGGAATCCACAGCTCCATTTTATAATCATTGCTGTGCATATCACCTTCATAATAATATTCAAAGTCAGGTTTTCCTGAATGAATATAGCTATGCTCAGGAAGAATACTTCCATTGCATATTTCCACCCGTTATGAATGCACTCTGAACACTTTCCTACTAATTCTACAACTGCATACTCTGCTTCTTCCACTTCCAAAAACATCTAAGCCCATACTTTTTGGCTTTATCTACATCATTAACGATATAACCAGCCATATAATTTATTGTGCTTTGGATTTTTCCACATCATGGCAAACGCCCATGCTTTGACCGCTTCCCAAACTTGCAAGTTCATCATGGCTATATTTTTCATACAGTTTATCCCAGTACATTCGGACATAATGATGAATTGATGCTTTTGTTCATTTACCCCTGCAACTGTAAATGCTTGTTTCTTTTTGAATTGTAATGTTCATGCTTCTTCCTCCTCTTACACTTAGTGCTAACTGCACTCGTGATACTAATTTGAATGGTTTTCCCATTTTCACCTCTCAGAAGGAGTAAATCCATGAAAATTTTTAAAAAGCTGTTCCAAATGAATCTGATGACTCATATCCAAATTTGAAAGCAACATCAATAATTTTTTTCATCCGTATTTCTTAATATAACGGCAGCTTCCGTCAATTTTCTGCTTCTTAAATATTCTGATAGCGTTGTTTCGGGTTAGAATAGAGAACAATCGGCTGAACATAGAATAAGAGTATCCGGATAGCTGAGTTACTTTCTTTCGTCAATCTTATCATCAAGAACTGTTTCAAGATAATCAATCGATTGTTAAATGACTTGATAATATTCATTTCAATTCCCTCCTTTCTTTCGGTTTATTTTTTAGTATAGAGGAAGACTTCTTTTTCCTACCCTACAATATCTGTACAAGTTTTTATAGGTTTCATCTCATAATACCTTGCTGAATTCAACAAATTGGCATTTATCAATTTGTAAATCTTAATAAATATCCATTGGGATCTTGTATAGAACTCAATTTGTGCTTTCTTCTGCACCATTAACTTGATATTGATTTCTTGTTAGTTCTCTATATATTTCAAAAATTTAGAGTTTTCACTAATTTATAAATTCCTTCAACATCTTCGACTGCTATTGAAAAATTTATACCTCTTCCCAAGGGATAACTTAATTCGCCTGTGTTCCACCCATCATCATGAATTTGTTCAAACATAAACTGACTCACCTTGAAAAGACATGAAAACAAAACCTTTCATCATTGCGTTCGTATTCTATTTTGAATCCTAATCTGCTATAGAATTTTTTTGTTTTTATTAATATCAAAACCGATAATTCCGGAATCATCTTATTAAAATCCATCTTCACTTCCCCCACAACTTCAAATTTGACTTGCCTATTTTCTTAAAAATCTCATGTGGAGCTTCTATTTCATTTTCAAGGTATGCTCTGTTAATTCTGACATCAATTTCAAATTTTTATTAATCAATGGTCGCATACAATTAGGAACATGTTCCTGATGCGCTCTGTGGATTAGCACATTCCTTACAGTTTCCGTGATAACGACAGGCTTTCAGGCAAGGACAGTGATCTGTCTTTCATACTCCTTACGAAATTCCGCTGCAAATTCTTCTTGCAGTCTCAGCCCCTCGACGGTTTCCTTATGAAATTCTACCATTGCATCCAGTTCTTTCTGGTTCCCTTCAAATTTTCATGTTATTATAGCGCCTCCATTTCAACTATTCCTCATTTTTCTGATAAATTCTAATTTAGTCACCAATTCTATAAACCATATCCCTGAATTCCAAATATACAGGATAGCTGATACCGGTTCTTTTCCTTTCTCCCAAAACCAGCCTGTATATGTTGTACTATAGCCGAAGTATCCTTCTGTTAAGATTTCAAATTCTGCATGGGCATATTCTTTCATATATTCTTTTCAATCCGATGGCTTTTCCGGAAAATCCCCTCATATACAGTCCTATCAAATATCAAAATATTACATTCCTCTAAATCACTGTCAAAAACAGAACTTCTCCGGAATATAATTTTTCTTCACCTTTCGTATATTGAAATATTGTATCCAACTCTATTGTTAGAACATCGTTTTAAAAGCTAAACTTCTTTATCCTGCTAATATCAGTATGCGGAGCAGAATGTCCTCTTCTCAAAAATCAGATTCAAAATTCTGTTCTTAGTTCATTCGCAACGCAATAGATTTCATCATTATCCCATTCATCCGCATATTCTTTTTGCATTGATCTAATGCCTTACGATTCGAAAAAGCGACATCTCCAATTAGAATCTTTCCGCCATCTTTAAGATGTGCAAGCAAATCTTTTAGCAAAACAACCTTTTGTGCATCCGCTAAGTGATGAATGAGAATACGTTGCAATAATAAAATCAAAGGACTCATGCTGAGTTCATCCGCTAAAGCCCTGAAAAATCTCCCTGATAGAGATGTGCACCCGGCATCTTTTTCGTACGCGAGCTCTATCATTCTTGAGGAAAAATCCTGTCCGTAAATAGTGCATCCGTTTTATATAGCTTTGTGGTTAATGTGCCTGTTCCGAATCCAAGGTCCAAAACTGCTGCATCCGGCTTTTCCATTATAATTTTGTAAATATCCCCCAGAATCTTTTTGTACCCGGCAAAGGGATAACGATTCTCTTCTTCCGAGAGCCCGACTGATTTGTCGTAATCATCCGCCCATAAATCAAACCTTTTACTGTTTAACATTTTCCTCCTACTCCTACTTTTCTGTTATATCCTGCTTTCTCAGCCTGAAATAAGCTTTAGTTTATGATTACACAGGTAAAAATCTTCCTCGCCATAAGCTACCTCCGGTTTTTTCTCCGTATACCCTATCTTAGATCCAACACCATACTGTCAAAGTCGATATACTCTTTTCCCCAATCTTAAAAATACGCCGGTAAAGTTCCCTTTTTTAAAGCCGAACTTTTCATACAAATGAATGGCGCGGCTGTTTGTCCCTCGCACTTCCAGATTAAATGAGGCTCCGGCATTTTCTCTGGCATAATCTATAAGCTTTTGCATAAGTTTCGGTTTCCAATACCGCTATTCCTCCGCCTTTACCACGGTGAGCCCCAGCTCTGCCCTGTGACTCATTCTTCTTGGAAAAGCCCTTAATTCTCCACTTCCCTACAAGCTTTCCGTTCTTCAAGCGAAATAACATACCGATTTTGGATCCTGGAAAAAGTTCGAATTTCCTCCTGCTCTTCCTCTACAGGTGGAAATCCTTCCTGTCCCAAAGGATAAATTATCCGTTTCGAACCTACCTGTTTTGCATAAGCTGTTCTTGCCTCCGCATCCTCAGGTAGAGCTTCTTTAATGATAACGTCTTTGATTACGTCTTTATTACGTCTTTACTAACGTCTTTGATAATGTCCTTCATCATATCTTCCTGCAAAATCATCTATTATACTTTATTTACTTTACCAATACTTTGCTCAGCACTTGCGCATTTCTTTGTCAACACTTTACTCAACACTTATGCAATACTCCATTCCTTATTTCTTAAACGAGCAAGTCCGTATAAAGTCCTTCACCTCTGCCCCTGCTTCCAGATAGCGAGCAAAATCTCCGCACGGGCACGGCTGTCGCTGTCCGCCCTGATGGTGATTGAGAAATCCAAAATGCTCAGCAGACCATATTTAACTTAGGCTCCTGTCGGGAAAGAGGCTTCTGCCCATTTTCACCCGTGCAAAGGTAGCGGGCATAAGGCTTCCAGTCAATCTCATAGTCAAAAGACAGTTTTTCAGCACATTCATGTCAAAAGAGGCATTGTGAGCCACCAGCATTCCGTCGGAAAAAGCGGTTCAATCTGCTTCCGATAATTCCGGAAAGGTGGGGGCATCTTTGACACTGGCCTTACTGATTCCGGTAAGCTTTACATTAAAAATAGTCAAAGTCCGTTTCCGAGTTCACTAAAGGGAATAAGATTCCTTGCTGATTTTTCCCTTCTTCCACCACGGTAATGCCAATGGCACTTATACGGTTGTTCTTTCGATTCGGTGTCTCCACATCAAAAACAATAAAGCGTGCGCATATCCTCCTAGCCTTTCAAGGGCTTTTTCGACCTTTTATCTCTTCTACTAAAAACCGTTGTATCCCAATTTTACTTGAGAAACAACGGTTTCCTAAATCTTTTTTCTTTTCGATATTTCTTTAAAAATCCACCTCTGTATCATAGTAGCAACACTTTAAGAGCTTCTCCATCTCCTCTACGCTGGGTTGACGAGATTGGAGCCTGTGCAAAGCATCCGCAATCGCATTTACCGCAATGTCATGGAGTCTCTCTAAGAAAATGTTCTCGGAACAAATCCCTGCTCTGTTGGGATAGGAATCTGCACCATAGTTCTTGATGCAAGAGGTATGTTTAACTTTCGTTCAGCCCTCTTAAATAAGCAATTCAATGCCTTTACCTTATCATCGTCGTTAGTTTTCCGGAAAGACCGATAACGTCCGCAATCTTTACATAGCGCTTCTTTGCGGTTTCGTCCTTCGCATTGAAGGCAATAACCTTTGGAAGGTACATGGCATTTGCCGCACCGTGAATGATGTGCGCCCCTAAGTCTCCGAATACCGCACGGTCTTATGAGCCATGGGTGGACAATTCAAAGTGCGTTTGGAAAATGCCATTCCGCAAGGCACTGGGCATTATGCATGGCATTTCTGGCCTCTTTGTCTTCATTGTAGGAATCCACCAGGTCGTCCCGAATCATTTTCAATAGCATGCAAAGCCAGAGGATCCGTATAATCGCAGTTGCGGTGAAACATAGGCCTCAATAGCATGGGTTAAAGCATCCATTCCGGTATGCGCCACCAGCTTCTTCGGCATGGTCTGTGCCAGAGCAGGATCTACGATAGCCACATCGGCGTGATTTCAAAGTCCGCAATCGGATGTTTGATTCCTTCTATAATCTGTGATAATGGAAAAATGCGGTTACCTCGGTAGCAGTTCCGGAAGTGGAAGAAATCGCACAGAACTTTTGCCTTCTTTCTAAGCGTTGGAATACCGAAGACCTTCACATGTCCTCAAAGGTGCAGTCCGGATACTCGTACTTAATCCATCATGCCTTCGCTGCATCAATGGGAGAATCCTCCGCCGATTGCCACAATCAATCCGGTCCGAAAGTCTTGCATTTCCTTGGCGCCCTTCATTACGGTATCTACGGAAGGATCGGACTCAATCCCTTCAAACAGCTTTACTTCCATTCCGGTTTCCTGTAAGTACTGTACTACCCTATCCAAAAAACCGAAACGCTTCATAGATCCACCACCTACGCAGACGAAAGCCTTCTTTCCCTCGAAAGGTCTTTCAGCGCCTCCAACGCATTCTCTCCATGATAAATGTCTCTTGGTAATGTAAATCTCATCTCCTGCCTCCTTTTAGAGCTGTCAACTTTACTTACTCCCACATGCTACACCTCATTTTATAGAATGTCAATAATTTAACAATATAGAAATTGCATATTTTTGAACATTCTACGGGATAAAATAAGAGTAAAAGCTGACAAAATCCAAATCTAAAACCGGCTATTTCATAGTCTGTAATGAGAAAGTCAGAATACAGAAAAGCAGAGCTCTCTGTCAAAATGCTGCTTTTCTACCTTTTTATTTCTGATTTACAGTTTATACAGTTTCGTGTATTTCTCCTCAATGTAATCCAAGAAATGGATTCACTAAACTCTTCTCCGGTCACCATTTTCATAAGCTCCGGTGCCTCATAGCGGAAACCCGTAGGTATGGATATGCTCTTTAAGCGAGTTCATAATTTCATCAAAACGGTTATCTTCCAAAGACTGTCTACATCCAGATCCTTTCCGCATAGCCTGCATAAACTGGGCCGCAAAGGCTGTTCCTAAAGCATAGGTAGGAAGTAGCCAAAGCTTCCGTCCGACCAGTGCACATCCTGTAGATGCCCAGCTTTATCATTTGGCGATCCACGCCCAAATACTCCTTGTACTTTGCATTCCAGGTCTTATCCAGTCCCTCTGTAGAAAATGCTTCCGTTAAACAAGCCCTTTTCAATTTCATAACGAATCAGGACATGCAATGGATAGGTCAATTCATCCGCTTCCGTACGGATAAAGGAAGGCTTGAGACACATTGATGGCCTGATAAACTCCTCTAAGAAACCTCTCCCAGTTGCTTTGGAAAATGCTTTTTGCAGCCTAGGATAATGATATTTCCAAAATGCCAAAAGTTCGTCCCAGATAGTTCTCGCAAAGTCTGGACTGGGACTCATGCATTCGGAAGATACTCCCTCGGATAAAATCATGCCGTCATGCTTTGGATTGATATTATGCTCATAATAGGCGTCTCTACCTCATGTACCGTGGACAAAATAGCAGAAATCACATTGTTCTCGAGATATTTTCGTGAGTGGTACGGCAGTCATTTTCACAGGTCCAGGAAGTAAAGGGATGCTCAGGACTCATTTGATAGCCCCAGGAGGAATCAAAATGCAGGTACTCTAAAAGCCCTTCCATAAACTTCTTCTGCTCTTCCACGGGAAGCTCTGCGTAAGAAAATCCTCCCGAAGCTGTTTTGGCCTTTTGTGACCTTCTGAATTAGGCGCACCAGTCTTTCCTTTAAAGCGGCAAAGAAGGCATCATATTTTCCTCATCCATCCCCGGCTCAAAGTCATCCAGCATCTGATTGTAAATGGACAGCTGTCACTCTTTCGATAGCCGTATAAAGCTTCTTCATCTCTCTTCAATCACCTTCTCCAGATAGGGGCAAAAAGAGAATAGTCCGCCTTGGACTTTTGCATAAAAGCCAGGCATCGAAGGACTCATCTACAGCTTTTTCAAAGGCTACAAACTCCTCCTTGGGAATGAGTAAGGTGTCCAAGGCCTGCTTGTAATAAAGCTGAATTGCCCGCTTATTTTCCGCATCCACCTTGGGATCGTCCTTCCGTCCTTCGAGTAATTCTACGATTTCGGATCGGTCTCTCAAGCTGAAAAGCTCCCCTGCCAAAAAGGCGGAACGCTCATCTCTATAATAGCCTGCTCCGAGCTGTGGCGCCACGTCTGCTTATCAATATCAATGATATTTAGAGCCATATGGTAGGCAGAACATTTTTGAACAGCCAGTCCTGATACTTCTTTAATTTTTCTTCTGTAGTCATGTATCCTTTCTTACAATTGTTTTACTATAATACATGCCCGGTGCAGGAATATTCTGATATAATGATTTTGCATGGTTTAACGTTGGCGTACATTTTCACAAAACTCGCCAACGGTAATTTTAATATTTCGTACTGTGTTTGCTGTGCCTAGACTATGAGCAGCAGTTAGAAAGGAAGAATAATGTGACTTGACATCCTCGTGAAAAGCTTACAGCTTAGAAGATTCGTGACTTTTATCGACGAGCCGATATTGATAAAGTATTTCGCGGTGTGCGAAGATGTGGTGAAATCCTGTCTTATGGAAACAATTGCCAGCGAATTGAAAATCGTCCGGAATTCCCAGTAATCATATTTGTTTCTTCGACTTGGGACAGTGCTTGGACTATGGTACAAATTACCGCGTCCGGAACAATTCGCAGCTATTGGAATCGGTTTCGAAAGTGCGTGGAACAAAAATATCCTGTTGATGAGATTCAAAATGCTTGAGGACTTTCGAACTGATTCTTAACAGCTTTCGCAGGTCCTAATGAATGGTCAATATTACCGGTTCAAATTCGTATCTCTAAATTGACGGAGAGTTTGATGACAAAACTGACCGGAAGATATATTGAATTTGAGATGTCCCACTTTCGTTTGAGGAATACGAGAGGCATTAAAAATTCTATGGAAAAGAGAATTGGCTTCCGACCGACAAGAGAATTACAAAACTATATTCTTTGAAGGCGGTTTCCCAGAACAATACAACTGGAAATATTGCCGCAAAGCGTAGATATGTTCAAAAGCGTATCAGAAATCTACGAAAAAGACATTAGAAGAAGGCTAAAACGTCCGTAATAAAAATACATTTGAAACGGTCCAGCCATACATCATCAACAACTTTGCCGCAACAACCAGTCTAAAAGCTTAGCCATTGAACTAAAATGGAACAGCCATATAGCAGAAGCCACTGATTGCGAAAGATAATATTCGCCTTGTTGGATGCAGAAAAGTTAACTGCGAATGCAGGTTTGATATGTAAGTCTAAGAAATCCTTAGAGTGGAGAAAGAAATGCTGTTTGTAGACTACCGCTTTTGTGCTCAGAACACGGACAACAAATTAACTTTGGTCCTGTTCTTGAAAATATCACCTATATATGCAAAATCTCAGCGACTGTTCTGTAGCTGTCTGGGAGAGTAGGGAAGCTGGAATGTGGAATTTCGTCGTGAAAACTAACGAGATGGGTGCTCTACAGCCTGATTGCCCGTGCCATATGCATTATCAGGATACCGAAGACCGTGGTACCGACCGCTCCGAAGCGTAGGTCAATTATCCTAAAGTATGTTGTTACTGCAGACTCTGTTACTGCAGCAGCGAAACGGTGATGAGCATATTAACCTTATTGACTTTGATGCAAATGGAAAAGAGTGGCTTAGTTTATAAAATATATTTTCCGGTCATAGGGAGTAATGGGCTGAATAAAAGCAAGCGAATAACTTGGTTATATATAAAAATATAACTATTTTATTCTTCTGGCAGCCCTTCTGCACTATACTGTTCACCCTATAGCAATCCAAAAATTACAGCTTGTTTTACAATAAGCTTTTTACCGTTTTAATTTTGCAGTTAGAGTACACTCTGGCAACGCCGCTTTTCTCTTTCGCCGCTTCCGAAACGGCTTTTAGCCACCGCATCCTTGACTCTTTCATCAAGGCTGCGGGTAAAATGTACTCCGCATTTAATTTCCCGGTCAGCTCACCAGTTCCGCTATAGCGCAGGCTGCGGCAACCTTCATTTCATCATTGATGTCCTTTGCCCGCACATCCAGAGCGCCTCTAAATATGCCCGGGAAAGCATAGTACGTTATTAATCTGGTTGGAAAATCCGACCGCCCTGTAGATACTACCGCAGCACCGGCCTCCTTCGCATCCTCGGGAAGAATTTCCGGAATAGGATTAGCAGAGCACAATGGGCTTCTCCGCCATGCTCTTTTACCATTTCTTTGCTTAAGGTTCCCTGGTGCGGAAACACCGATAAAAACATCCGCATTCTTGATAACATCAGAAAGACTTCCCTTTTCCATGGAGATTGGTAATCTCTGCCATTTCCATCTTAATGGGTTTAAGTTCTCTCTCCCCTTATAAATAGCACCTTCCTGTCCGTCATAATCACATTTTTAGCTCCCATGCTTTATGAGCGGTTTGATAATGGCAATACTGCCGCTCCCGCTCGAGGTCACAATCTTCACTTCTTCTATCCCCGGTAGCTTTAAAGCATTGATAAAGGCCCTGCCAAAGTTACCACTGCAGTGCCATGCTGGTCGTCATGGAAAATAGGAATATCGCAAAATTTCCTTTAGTCTCTTTTCAATCTCAAAACAACGGGGTGCGGAAATGTCTTCCAAATTCACTCCTCCGAAGCTTCCGGCAAGGAAGCTCACCGTTTCTCCGATTTCCTCCACATCCTTCGTTCTTACGCAGAGCGGAATGGCATCCACATCTCCAAATGCCTTAAACAGCACACATTTACCTTCCATAACCGGCATGCCTGCCTCCGGCCTATGTCTCCCAAGCCTAGAACCACAGTTCCGTCTGTTACCACGGCCACCGTATTCCAGCGTCTGGTCAGCTCATAGCTTTTCTCACATCCTTCTGGATCACTGGGCAGGGTTCCGCCACTCCCGGGGGTATAAGCAAGACTTAAAGCCTCTTTGCTATCCACCTTGGCTCTCAGGTGTGATTTCCAGCTTTCCCTTCTAATTCATAATGCAGTTTCAATGATTCCTTCATAGTCCATTTTTCTTCCTCCACACTTTATTTCAATTCTATTCTATCTGTATTTCTACCTTTTTGCTATTTCTGACTTTTTGCTTCGACTTTTGTGTACCTCTGCCTATGAATACTTCTTTCTACTAGTCGCTCCCGTATCATGTGCCTTCTCTTAACTCGTTGTTTCTTATATCATTTCTTCTTATATCATTTTTCCGGTTGAAAATACTTCGTCGAATTTCTCTTCCGTCAGAAGCCAAGCTGCAGCAGGCTTCTTTCAAGAGATATTTTCCTGAAAGGCCTTCTTCGCTGTCTTCGCCGCATTTTCATAGCCAATATAGGGGTTCAAAGCAGGTTACAAGCATCAGAGAACGGTGAAGATTTTCCTGCATTTTCTCTTTGTTCGCCTTGATGCCCACAACACAGTTCTGATTAAGAGACAGCATGGCATCGAAAGGTAGGCGCACAGACTGCAAAAATTGTAGATGCACACCGGCATATATACATTTAGCTCAAAATTCCTTGAGAAAACCGCCATGCCCACCGCGCACGTCATTGGCCATGACGAACGGAAACCATGGTAAGCGCTTCGCATTGGGTCGGGATTGACCTTCCCCGGCATAATAGAGCTTCCAGCTCATTTTCCGGAAGGAAAATTTCCCAAGGCCGCATCTTGGACCGCTACCCAGCCATCTGATGTCATTGGCTATTTTCACTGCAGATTCGCCAGCTAGGGCTTTCAATGCACCGTGGGCAAAAACAAGCTCATATCCTTCGCCGTAAGAGAATGAAATTTATTGGCTGCGGTTTTGAAAAATCCTTCTTCGTAAGTTCAGAAACCGCTTTTGCCACCTCCAAATCGAAGCCTTTAGGGGCATTTAGTCCCGTTCCCACAGCCGTTCCGCCAGGCCAACTCCCGGAGTCCGGGAAGGCTTAGTGCAGCATCTCCTTCGATCCAGCATATTTTTCCAACCGCTGATTTCCTGAGAAAAAGCTAATCAGGGTGGCATCCTGTAAGTGGAGTCCGGCCTGTTTTTACAATGCCTTCATTTTTCCTGCATAAAGTCTTTCAAAAGGATTGGATGAGGGTATCCAAACTTGGAAAAAGCTCTCTCCTCGATTTCCACAGCTGCTGCGATATGCATGGCTGTTGGAAGGTATCGTTAGAGCTTTGGGACATGTGGCATGGTCATTGGGATGCAAAAGCTTTTTCTCCTGCCACTTCATTTCCCCGATTGGCAATGACTTCGTTCACATTCATGTTGGACTGGGTTCCGCTTCGGTCTGCCATACCACAAGGGAAAATGCTCATTGAGTTTCCCTCAAAAATCTCATCACATACACCGGAAATCAAGGTTTTTCGTCTTTCATCCAAATTACCTAGGCGATTATTGGCGATTGCCGCCGCCTTTTTATAAATGGCAAAGGCACGAACAATCTCAGTGGGCATCTTCTCCGTTTCCTATTTTTAAAATTCTCAAAGCTTCTCTGGGTTTGTGCCCTTAGTATTTCTCCACCGGACCTGCACTTCCCCCATGGAATCGTGTTCTGTTCTATAGTCCATTTTCCTCCATCACAGCATTACAACAGGAAAATTGTCTCGGATAGATTTTATCATATGGCAGTGGAACAGGCTGGATTCTATCTTGTCCTCCTATTTTTCATCTTTTACATCGTTTAGAGTTGAATGCTATCATCTAATCAGTGTATAGATTAAAAACAAAAAGAGTGTGCTTTTGAAAGTCGATACATACCATCATGGGAATTTAAAAGAAGAATTAATAGAAAAAGGCCTCGGCCTATATCAATCGATATGGTTTTGGAAGCCCTTTCCATGCGTAAAGCTGGCAGATTCTACGAGGCGTCGGTCCTGCCGCGCCCTATGCCCATTTTGAAAAATAAGGAGCTTTTCTGTCCGAAGTTCGTAATTATGTGAATAATCGAGTTTTATTCGACATTGGTGAAAAGCCACGGAAGATTGTTCCGACCCTTCAAGAATTCTTTTTCAATCTGGGAAAAGTTACATCCTCTTTTTTATGAAAACCCTTTGTATTACCGGTTCTATTTTCTATAAAAATATTGATATAGAAGAGTATTCGCCGTTTGTATTGTTCAAAATACCGCAGAAAAAGTATGGAAAAGAGGATCCGAGAATCGGGATGGTACTTCTGTTCTCCATTCAGTAATTGCGCTCTGGTCTCTGGTGCACGGTCTGTCTTCTATCGTCAAACATGAAAGGCGCTGTAGACACGGATCGTCTCGAGGCGGAAGTCGAGCAGATTCTTAGCTCCATTCATGTATAAGAGACTGACGCAAAAATTGATTTCCAACTTAATTCATAGTATGGGGACGACGTGAAACAGATTTTTCGACCAAGCAATATATAGGAGTATAAATGGTAGGGGTATATTTAAAGCGGTACAGGAAATACAAAGACATTGCATCAAAATTTCTTACTGCACTGGATTCCGATGCGAAAATGTGTTCCCATTGAGGATAAAGAATCTATAGATGCCATCCGATGATGAGATTATTCTTGCTTATCCGACACAGTTTTTCCAATGTGCCATTTATGGTAAGAAATTTTGTCATTCGGCATAAGGATGTCTGGAGGGAAAATGATGTTTTTAATCACCACCATGAGGTGCATTTTCCAGTGACGGAACAGGGTGCTCTTGCAGAGTTTTATGTGGTGCGATTATCTTGGCGGTATGCAGATTCATGTATGCCGGATGCAGTTTGTGACAGTAAATTACTGAAAAAGTCTGAGAAAACCGAAGAATCATCCATGAAGCGGATAGCAAATCAAAAGGCCACAAGCGCGATTAAACAAGCCGGTAAATATCCGCAGGAAGCCTCAAAAGCTTTCGGCTCATCTCGCAGGCTTATTCGGACAAAAGATTATGGTTTACCATAAAACCACAGGATATAGTAAGAAACGCTGAAAATCGGTGATGTACTACCCGGATGCGGATTATGTGCCTCTATCTCACCCCATGAAATCTACCGTATGACGAAACAGCGAAGCCGTCAATAGGACTACCATGTGTTATCGTTGCATAAGTTCTGTCCCCAGCCATTACACTTTTTAGGAAAAGTCATCGAGACAGTGCCAGTATAGAAATATGTTTTTAGGATGCAAAAAGTTTATTTAAAAGCACAAAGAAGAGCTTACGCTCCCTCTCCTACGTATTTTTGATAAGTATATTGTCCATGGGCGTTGGTCGCCTTGCCGTCAGTAATATATGGCATATTTCGGGCATCGGTGAAAGACATCCCTAGAACACATAGTGCAATCTTCCTTCACCCAAACCGGCTTTTTGTTCTGCATTTCAATAAGCCTGAACCGAGGCATTTTCTTAGCGCAAAGTGTGCAGCCAATGCAGGCGTCAGGCACAGAAAGATTCTTTATTTCATTTTTGCGTCATAAATCTGCCATCTTCCTACAAATTCCGGCACCGTGAAATCCATCTCTTTTCCTTTTTCTTTTTGGAAATCGATGCTTGAAGCTCATTGATTTCCTCTTCCGCTTCTTTAAGCTGTTTTTAACTTTTTCCACGCTGGATAAGTCAAAAATCACAGTCGGGTATCCGGCATACGAATATCGAATTTTCGCGTCCAAGGCCAAAACCTTTTTCTTTTAAAAGACTATCACCAATCAATGCTGCCCCAGGTGTCGTTCAAGGTCCCACATAAAAGCTGTGGGGCTTTGTTTTCATACAAACTAACTTTTCAAGAACGCATAAACAATGCTGGGTGTCCCCAAGCATGGGTAGGACATAAAAGTCAAACCTTCCGTCCCTCACCGTATAGGCATAGCTTTCTGCCTTGCAGGCTTCCTCAATGGATATCATTTCTTCCTGCGGCTCTTTAATTTTCTCTACTACATGCTTGGTATTTCAGTAGCCGAAAAATAAAATAACATCTTCCTTACTCCTCCTTTGTTTCTTTATTAATGCTCTATGTTCTTCCTCTTAAGCAAACGGTCAATATACTATCGAAATTCCGTCTTGAACTGTAAGATTCCTTTTTGAGTCCATATCTATAACTTCCCTTCTGTTCATTTGTAAAACAGTTTCATTTGGCTGCAGAACTTTTGGAGAATGGATGATGGTGAAAATCGAGACGGATACTCCTGAAGAAAAGTTTCCTATGGATTGTCTTTTGTAAAATATACTTGACATATCAAAAGCAAGGTGTATATTGGTTATGTAAAGTATTTGCGACATTTTGTAATACATATTGCTTTTGCAAGAGTGAAAGGCAAAAGAAATGAAAGGAGTTTTTCGATGAATTATTTTTAACTTAGGAATCGCTGTAGGTTTTTGCCAGTTCCCTCTTAGTTCTCTTTCGAAACAGATTGAGTAGAAACAACAGGATTGCTATGATGAAAGGCAGGTAATCGTCCGCAGGAAGGCCTATCAATACGCTTTTTACCACCATGGGACTCCTCATGCTGTACGCTGCTTTTGCCGAGCCGATTGAAATATTTGGAAACCGGGATTATTCCCTTGCCATGACTCCTCTTCTCCAGGACTGATCGCTGATGGGATCTACCTTTTTCCGTGATGCCTTCTGGGGGCTTAGCAATAAACATAATAAAAGGATTGCTGTTATTGTATGGGCTCTGTTCAGTGTACTGAACGTCTTTAACACCGTAGAGAATATCTCTCCCGATAAAATATGGATTGCCGGAAGGCTCAGCAGCCGCTTTATGCTTCCTCTCCTTCTCAGTATCTTTTTGCCATTGCCCTGATTCTCATGCTACTGAAGAATCAGATGAATGAAGAATGATGAAGAGTGAGGTGGAAAATGAAGAATCTCCGTTTAAAATCCGCTAGAGCGGGAAAAGATCTGTCCCAGCAGGAGCTGGCCGATCTGGTAGGCGTTAGTAGGCAAACCATCAATGCTATAGAAAAAGGGGACTATAACCCTACCATCCGCCTCTCTTGCCATTTGTCGTGTATTAGGAAAAACATTGGATGAGCTGTTCTGGGAAGAAGGAAGACACCCCTTAAATCAGTTCCTCTAACTCTTTATCCGAAAATAACTTCCCTAATTCGTTTCTGTCCGAAATACAGATAACAAATACAAACTTACTCGTAACAAAGTTCTCCAATGTGGCAAAAATACCGTCCAAAAACATAATTTATTGTATCACGACTTGTTCGAAATATAACTATCCTTGTCCTTTCTCCTTTTATGAGTAAAATGACAATATTATTATGATAGAAAAACAAAAAAGGAGAACCCTATGATTAATATCCATGGTTTCCGACTTAAGAAATAAATTTCAGAAATTGAAGATGTTGATTTGTTAATTCCAACGCCCTGTATTTCTTACAAAAATGGTTATGGAACAATGGTTTTTAATGAGTCTTGAACAATATTCCGCCTTAACCGATGATACAGAAAAAAAGCTGGATGAAGCAGATGCACTTGCCGCAAGCTCTACAACTCGGCTCTCTAAATCTGAAGTTTTTAATTCAGTAAGGAGAAGGATTAATGAACAAGGCAAAAATATAACTTAAAGCTTTCTCCCTATCTTCCAAGAAGATTTATACGAAGTAACAGACTATATCAACTCTAAAAAATCCCGGTGCAGCTCACCCGCTTGGCAGTGATATTGAATTTGCAATTGCAAGCGATTAGAGATGCCACTTTCATTTCCAAAGTACCGTCTTCTAAATTAAAGAAAGCAAGTTTACTACAGAATCATATGAGAAACTTCTCGATTTTCTATGTGGTAATAGGCGATACAATGGAAGTGAGAAGATTGTATATACGAAAAATATTGATGTTGCTGAGATAGATTTTGTCTTAGCATTTTTTATATCAACTAGCTGGAGCATTCCGGACTTTTCCTTCGTCCTTTCCCCCCTCATCTTTATCCGAAGATCGCTTCCCTAATTCGTTTTAAACTCTCTTCCTTTTTCAAATATTCATGCATAGGGATACATAAAAAGCTCATGGGGCGAACCGTGCGTAGGACTGAGCTACATCCCAAAAGCTTGCTTTTTGCCCAGCGCTTTATCGCTTCCAATACCTTGTCTTTTTGTCCAAGATACCCATAGCAAATACAAGCTTGCTCGTAATAAAGTTCCCCAAGATTCAAGTCCTTGATTCTTTCATAATAGTCCACGGTATCCTCCGGACTGCCCTTCATAAAAAGTAAATTCAGAAGCTTCATCTTATCAAAGTCTTTTTCAGGATTCAGCTTTCCTTCTGCTATCAATTCTGAAGCCGTTTTTGAATGCTTTTGGCAGCTGATACTCTGCTACTTGATTCCGGTAAAATATCCTGCTGCAAATAGTTCAGGAGAATCTTACAATAATTGTATCGTTGGCGAGAGCCTTTAAAGGCATTCTCTTCCTCTACTTCCATTAAGCGACTTTGTTCTTCTTGAAGAGCCAAACTGACTTCCGCCTCCCGTCCGATTTTCTTTGCCGCAAAGCACATGGCCATCATATATTCGTTAGCTACATTGGAATAATACCACTCATCCCAAAAGGGCATTAGAAGAAGGGTATGGCTTACCGCTTCTTCATACTTTCGATCAAAAACTCCACTCCGGCCCTTACCTGCAAGATTTTGATGGAAACTTCTTTTCAAAAAGCTTCCAGCTTCGACAAACTTTCATAGAGCCATTTTTGATTTCCTCGTCAAAATGTCTCGGTACTTCTTAGGTAGTTTATTGCTTCCATAAGCTCCCACTCATCGGACAATATTCCCGTTATCGTTACTGCTTCCCTGTATTATCAAAATCGGATTCCTCTCAGTCTAGAGTCTGTAAAATCTCATCCACGAACTCCGAGGTCCTGCTGCTGGCAAATCACCTCATCCGGATCGTGGATATGCAAAAGAATCTGTCCTCTTTTTCACTCCTTATCCGGGTCAAAATCCAGCATTAAAAAGCAACTGTCACGATACTCCGCAAAGGAATCCATTGCTTATGAAAAGATAAAGGCTTAATCCTGCTATCACATTTTCTCTATTTCTTCTCGGTGAGAAAAATCCGGAAAAACTCTGTCAGAAGAGCATCTCTGTTTTGGAAATATTGCTTTGATCTTCTCCATCTGCTCTAAACTCATTGAGAAAAGTGACATTTCCACATCATGGATTGTAGAAGGTAAGATGCTGAAATATTTGCTTCCGTTTTTATAGCTGTAAAGCTCCTTAAAGATCTTTCGGGAACTTGATGGAGAACTTCTTCTCAAAGCCTCTATCTCTTTCTGCGAAGCTCAGGAATCTCTTGATACTCCCCCAATATCCCTCTTCCATCGGATCGTCAAGTCCAGTTCTTCAAAAATTCTCTAAAACGTACTGTTCTATCCGCTTTATCTTCTGAATAGATTCATTTCTACTCCGCCTTCTTTTTATCATAAATATTTCTGATTTTATCCCGAATATTCAGCACAAAAATGCTTCCACTTCTTCTTAACTAACGATGGTAATTATACTATATCTGTCCTAAAGATGCAGGCTAAATTGAGTAAATTCTCGGTGCATAGAAGTAAATTCTACCGAGCTTTATCCCAAAAAATCAGGCAGTTTGAAATTTCATTTCTGCCTGATTTTGCTATAATAATATAACAACCTCAAAAAAATCTCTTTCCGGGCATGGGAAATAAGCCACAGGACAAGTCGTGTGGGACTAAAATTCCACTGGCTATATCAAAAATGTAAAAAGTTTTGCCCTGTCTGACAGCAGATATGCTTTTGGGTTTGTTGGGTTACTAAAAGCAGAATCAGCTTGGGCCTCAGACAAACCTCGTCAGGATGGATGGGCCCGAGCTGAAGTGCTAAGACATCTTCTCCATATCTGTTTTAGTGCCCTTTGATAAGGTATCTCCGTTTAAGCTTTTCCCTTGGCGTGGAATTGATGTAGTTTTACAATCCGATTACATCCCATTGTGTAAGAAAAGCAAAGAAAGGCCTTTTGGAAGAATCATGCGAAGCATGGTGTGAGCTTGACTCTAATCCCCTTTTGCCCACTACGCATGGGATCGCAATAATAGATGCTACTACGTTGGATTCCATTAGGGTTTGTTTCCCAAAGCGACGGGATCGCAAACTCCGATCCCTCGGTCTGTGAGGATATATTCAAAGATAGATTGAAGTCAAAGACATCTTTCAAAACGATCTTTCTAAACGGTCAAAGACTGCTTTGACTGCTCCTTTATACATCGATTTAACAGATAAGCCAGGAAGAGCTTTTCCTCAGTAAAGAAAAAGGTCAGTAGAGTTTTTGCGAATCTCTACAGAATGAACGGTATCCATCTCTACAAAAGCATTTAATCAAGCTTTCAGAAATCCTCATAGCTTCGACCATGAAATATTTCGCGGTTTGATATCTGTGTTTTATAGCATTTCCTTGGTTTGAATGTCACCTTCCGTTTTTAAATCGATATTTTTGGAAGTAAAAATTCCTTGGTCAATGTATGAGTACATGGTGCGAACAGACATCTGTAATTCCGGATGATTCACTAAAATCTAGTGAGGATTGTCCCTTTGCAATCAGAGGAGTATGATGCTGTCCTTTTCTCTTGCTTCCCTTTTTCGGGAAGATTTGTTCCTCGACGAGAGTCTTTAGGGTTTCCCTGTATTTTCTATCAGCAAATCTGGCATCATAGGTATATTTATGGGCGATGCTGCAGTGATGAAAGCTTTTGTGAGCAGCCATTACAGACATAGGGAGCTTTCATTGAGGCGATTACAGCATTCCTTTTCAAAGTCACTTACAGGTCTGATTGCAGCTAGGACAAAAGTACACTTTATCCCACAAAGAATAATCTTCTTACAGACATTTGTTTTACGACACTGGTAACGATGAACACAAAAAGTTCTTTTTGTTCAGAAAGCTGCCCTTGTGATACCAGCTCGATGCTCGGTGTTTCTTCACTTCTTTAGAAATGGTAGAAGGGTCTTTGCAAAGATACTTGGCAATCTCCTGAAGGAAAGCCCTTGATTTAGACTTTGCTCTATAAAAGGCGGTCTTCTAAAGAAAGATATTGGTTACCGGGAATAATTTTACTCATAATAAACTCCTTCCATTGCTGTCAGAAGGAGTTCTAAACATACCATGAGATGATGTGAAAGAAAATATCAACTGTGCAGAGTAAAAATCTACTGGGAATAGATGAGTAGAATTTACTTTTTCATTTTCAACCTAAAAGATGCAGGAAGTAATATGTATTGTAATTCACAATACATTGCATTACAATTAGGCAGAAGGTGGTGATGATGAAAGATGCAACAGTAAATTATCAATGTAGAGTATAATGTTAAAAATGGAAGCAGAAGATATTTTGCAAAAACTGGGTGTTCCTGTATCCGTTGTGATCGATTCCCTTTATCGACGAATTATTTACCAACGGGGCATCCCTTCTCGCCACAATTCCCAAGGAACCGAAAAACTCTTGATCGACTGTCTGGAAGCTGATTTAAATGCAAAGCTCTCCCACAGCTATAATCAATCACTTCGTAAGGAGGGCGTCCATTTTAATAGGGTTTTTGATAGAGTAGAAGAGTTTAAAATAGTGGACTCGCCGAAATTATCATAAATAAATTTATAATGTGGAAAGCCAACCTGTGAATTTATAGGCAAAAAGCGAGCTAAGTAAATCAGACTCAATGTACACCTCTAGTCATCATTCACTGCAGTTCTTTCAGTTTTTCAAAGAGCTGCTGCCGTCAAAGCTCATTGTGTAACGAACTCCCTTTTTCCTCGATAATCACGCTGTTATACCACTGCAAAGAAGCATATTGTCCGTAATGAATATTAATCAGCATACTGCAAATCGGACTCCAACTGCCCTCTCTCCACCGTCTCCGCCAGCAAATAATGGGCATCTAAAAACGGAGATTCCCCCATAAAATCAAGGGAAGCGTTCTTTCCAGTAGCGGAGCTTTGCGGAAAAATTCCGTCTCCGTGAGGTGCTTCCGTTTCATGTTGGAGTCTATTTCACTGCCAAAATAGAGCTATGCTTCCCCCGTCCAGACAAAGGTTTACCGGGAATACCTTCTTCCGCAATGAAAAATTCCATAATTTCTCCTCTTCTTTCCAACGTAATCGAATCAAAATTCCAGAAAAGATAATTTATTATATCACGAATGAACTCTCCTGTGTTATACTTAAAAATCTCTATAATAATTTATTTTTACCATTACAATAAAAAGTAATGGTAAAAAGAGAAAGAATTCTTTATTTAAAGCATTTATGATAGCAGTGGAAAGAAGGAGATCGAAAATGGGTTTAAGCCAGGAAGAACTAAAAAGAAATAAATGAACTTAAGAATACTACGGTTTCAACACAGCTGGAAAGCCATACGGAATATCCTCACTTGGAAGAAGAGTACAAGTGTTTTGTTCGAAACATATTTCTTTTGTTATTTTGCTTTCTTGGCGGTAGCAGTTTGATGCTCCTTACCGATGAAGGTATTCTTCCCCCGAGTGAATTTATAGATGCACTTATGATGCTCCTCGTCAGACTGGGCATCTTTTTCTGGCACTTCATTTTCAGTGTCTACTGTATAACCTGATAGGTCGGTTGAGAAGCAAAGCAAAAGCTAAGCTCCGCAAGCTTTATGAAAGTGACATTCTGGCTCGATACTGCAAGCCCTTTATCCTTCATCGGAAATCGATATGGAGCATGACATTGCTCGAATCAAGTAAAAAAGTGGTTCCTAAATCAGAATACTATATCCAATCCGGAATACTGGAGCTTAATGATGAAAGAGATCTCAAAACGAGTGGTTTATATGCCTATAACGTCGAAAAAGGAAATAAAGGTTACTATGATGTTACCCACTTTTCTCGGACAAGTCTACTCCATAAAGAACACGTTCTCTCTTAAAGGAGAGTGCGAATTGTTCCGACAGAGCATTTTTCCTTCTCTTTGAAAACCCAAGGGGTATTATCCCGGCACCGCATGCAAGACGGAGAAGAAAATCGATGTAGAAGATATGCAGCATAACGAACACTACAACATTTGACTGCGAATGAACAATCTACAAGAAAATTCTTAACTCCACTGTCATCGAATGGTTTAACAGCATGACTTCCCGCCACAAGCTTTCCTTTTACAGTAACGAGTCTCGTATTTATTTTGCAGATTATGACAATCAGTCTTTCTTCGCTGCACCACCAACACAAGAAAAGTCTTCAGGCATGGCGGATAGAAGAAACACAATACAGCTAAAATATCCTTCTATTTTAGCAGACAGTGACGGAGATGCTACATAAGAACGAGGTTTTTCATAGGACTCCGCTTTTCTGCATAGATTTTTCTTTCTTTGCATAAAACTGCTTTCTCCTTGCATAAGATCTCTTATTTTGCCTTACTGAATTTCACCTGGGAACAAGGAAGTACAAAGGAATGATATTCAGTACAAATAGTAGTGATAAAGAGCAGCATATCCTTTTAGCTGAATTCCATTTCCGGACAAGATTGCATTCATCAGTATTCGTATAGTAGCCCGGGAAAATCCTTTTGTACTTTGGCAACAAAGGAAATAAATCCCTGCTCCGGCAAAGCTTGCGAAGCATAATGTCACAAAGCTGCAGAATAATGACGGAAATCACACTGTATCAATGAGTTTGGCATCAATCTCACACCAGTACAGCCGATAACGCTAGAAGTAAATCCCCATGATGGTCAATAAGAAAGAAAAACGCGCGCTATGTCGTTAATCGGGAATTTGGCTAAAATACCGTTGCAGCGCCTAAAACAACTGTAACAAACAAAATCGGAAGGTAGTAACATCGATTTTGCACAAAGGTCGTGGTCCCAAAAGATAGTTTTATCCCATAGTTGGAAAAATCAGGTTCAAAAGGAGTAAAAACCGATGTCAGAGAGGAGATGCTTTTACTAAAGGTTGCCAGACTGTTCCGATGATACCGATAAACGCGGCAATCCCCAGCGCCAGGCTGAGCGCATATCCGCCTGAATATATGTGCAAGAACATATACCAGGCCAGTGGAAGAAGAATCGTAAATAAGACAAATCTTCTGTTTCGTAACACCTGCTTTAATTGAATCATGCTAATCATTTTTAGGCCTCCTTTTTCAACCTTTTCTCTATAAAAACTCTTCAATCGTTTTTCCTGCCGGTGAATCTCTTCTACGAATTCAGCTGCTGCAATTCATCCATTCTTTAAGATCGTCACCTTTTGTAAAGAAATGATCGATCTGAGTTTAAAATCATGGGTAACAATCACCGAGTATATTTTCCTTCTCTAAGCTTCCAAAACCGGTCTACGGATTCTAAGTCCATTCCAGTGGTTGGCTCATCCAGAAAAATCAGCTTCGGAGAATTTAAAATACTGAGCAGTAAAGAGCCTTCTCTTTTGCCCTCCGGAAGACCACAACATATTGCTTTTTAAAATCCTGCAAGGAAACTTTTCAAGGCTTTATCCATCATCTGTACAATTTCGATTCATCGACTTTTCAGCTGTACCAAATCCGAAACCGTCAAATCATCGAGTCAAAATATCGCCCTGGGGCATCATGCCGATTTCTGTCTGATAATCCATGCCTCTTCACAGTACCGGAGATTTGCCTCCAAGCTGCATTAAAGCAATGATTTTTCATCAGCGTACTACTCTTTCACTCCATTATTCCCCAGCAAAGCGACCTTCTCACCTTCCTCTATGGAGAAGGAAACGCTTTTAATACCTCTTTATTTTTAAAAGGATTTCTTGATTTCATCTACACTAAACATCTCAGTGAACCTCCATTTCTCTTTACGAGGCTCATTATAGAATGTGTACGGAATAGAAAATAAGTTTTGTCGCGAACAGTAATTCTTTGTCGCGAACGGTAATTTTCTGAAAAAGCTCGGACTGAAAGAACATCGTATAGCAGCAAAAAAGTTTTTCTGAAAGGAGTATCACTTAAAGAACTCATAAAATAGACCTTAGGAAAAATCCCAAGGTCTATTTGCAAAAACTGAATGGTTTGAGAAAAAGATGATTGGCGCTGCGGGTACTGATTAGAGATTTCGGGATATTTTTCCAGAATCAGTATGCACGTTATAAAGACCAAGTCCTCTGCCTCTCCTTAGAGGAATACCCCTTTTGAAAATAGAGAGAGAGCTCCAGTTTTTCCGCCTTTGTACTGTTTTCTCACCACTAAAATGAGGGTTCTCTCCTCACGAATCAAAACGATGGCGATTTTTCGGATCCCTGCAGTAAGACATCCTCTATGGCATTGTCACAAAGAATAGAGAGATTTTGATGAAATCCAGCAGCTCGATTTTTGAAAATCATAAATCTCTTCTTCTATCTCCACAAAGTCTCTATCCCCTCACTCTGGGCCTCCAGGAGCTTCGCGGATAAGATACTTTTTACCGCATCATTTTCAATCCGGCTTAATTTTGCAAGGTCAAATTTACTCGCTATAAAAGGGCTTTCCACTGTCATAAGAACCATACTGTAAAATGTTTTTGAGATACTGTCAAAAAGTCTTTCGCTCAATTCCCCAGCTCAAGCTGGTTAAGATATTCATATAGTCATGCCGAAAACTGCGAATCTCTCCGTATAACTCCTCCACATGATGACTGTATTCGGAAAGCGCCTTTAGCTCACTGTCCTTTTGCTCCAGCACTTCCCGCTTCCAGTCTTTCCTTGGAAACGGCATTGATATATAAAAGCACCACGAAAAAGATAATGATATAGAGATTATTCAGCTGTCCCCGAAGGCTGTCCGCCCAAGAAAAAGCTTTCACGCAACATCAAAAGGCTGTAATCAAAACAGTGTAAACCATCATCAGAGATTGATTGGCGGTAAAAAGCGGCGAAAAACCGCGTAAAGCCTTTCTCCAGCTCCTGAAAATTGATTTTTCAGGATTTTATAATAACAAGATAGAGGGGGAAAACCAGAAGTTCAATCAGAAGATCATATCCGCCGATATCTCGCCTCATTGTAAACGGAAAATTCGAGAACGGAAAAACATAGAAGGCCAGCAGCCTTCCCAGCGACTTTCTAAAACAATAGGATAGAGGCCGTAAAACAGCTTCAGTCCTCCGTCTTTCTCCCGATTTCGATAGAAGCTGTACAGCACGAAGCTCGCAAAAATACCGAAGAAAAGCAAAGGGCGGAAAAAGAAGAACAATCAGCTCAAAAAGAACCGGAACAAGGAGAAAAAGACCAAAGAGGCATTTTTCATCGCTAATCTGACGATAGAACAACATCACGTTGACGATTTTTCACATATTCAATTGTCAGATTCATCATGGGATTCCATACCTTCTCCTCTCTGAAAATCTTTTACTGCTTCATCGACTTCATCCGTTCAAAAAGTCCTCTAACTATCATCCAGGGAAATCTGACACCTCCTGATTCTCGAATATCGCCATTTTCTCCTCTTTATCAATCTTCACAATATTTTTCGGATTGACCACAAAGGAGCGAGTGGCATTGGTACAGTCCTGGAATCCGCCTTTTTCCAGGTCGGAAAGCCCTGCATAAGAACTCGATTCTTTCCTCCCTTGGTATGTAAAAATCACCTTATGGACGGTAGGCGAAGATTCAAAATACAAAAATTTTATGAAAAAGGGAACCTGCACTCTGGCCATGGCCGTTTCAAAACTGAAAGAATCCTCCGATACAGTAGCGCCAAGTTTTTCCAACGTGGTACCTCAATAGCCGACTCCACACGCTCGGAAAAATGTTCCTCATCCAAAGCTTTTGTCATTAAAGTCCAGCGCTGAAACCTTAGAGCGAAAGGTAATCGGCATAAATTCCGAATGGGTTGTCACAAATACAATAGTGGCATTGGGATCCCTGCTTCGAATTTCTTTCGCAATATCCAGCCCCTTCTTTTTCCTCTCCTCTAATCTCAATATCCAAAAGAAAAGCTGATGAGAACTCTTTCCGTAATCGCATTAAGAAGCTGCCCGGCATTTTCCAAAAATTTCCGGTGCCTTACAAGACAAGCTCTTCCCTACTAATCAGCTCCTTAATCACCTTTTCAATGCGGGATTGTTGTATTCTTTTCATCCCTCTAAAATAAAGATCTTCAGCAAGTCTCTCACTCCTATTAAAAACTTTCGTAGTCAAAAATCCGCTTTCTCAAGCTACCTCTAAACTCTACAAAAATAATCGGTTTATTTACCATGCTTTACCTAAAATGGAGTCAATTTTTCATTTTATACTGCGCACTATATTTCTCTTTCGTCCCATTCATAAAAATGCTATACTGTTTTCCGTTAATAGACATTAAATATCATAAGCTTCACTCGCATACGGCACTGCTAAGCAAAACACTCTATAGGAAAGTGAGAAAGAAAAAGTGGATTCTTTTCGATTTGCATTATCTTTCGCTCTTATGGTTTGCCTCTCTTTTCTCCTCTCTTTTATATCTATTTTTCGGCTTTTTATATGGCGTAAAGAAAAACCGGGAAGTCCCTCGGTGGATTTAGAAAATCAGGGCAGGCTTTTCAGGAAGAGTGCATGTGAAGTATGAAAAATGCAATACTTTCCGTAGCCTCTTCGAGATGCCAATATTTTCCTTTTTCTGGCTTCTTTCCAATGTTTTAAGTTTTGCTTTTTGTATTACAGAGCGGAAACCACTATGCAGCTGTCTATCAATGCTGCATGCTACAGTTCCTTATCGTGCTTTTGGCCATGATACTTCATTCCTCTTCAGTTTTTAGAATGACTTTTTCATTCTTCACGAGAAGCTCGTCGTTGGTATTCCACAAGCAATGCACTTTCTTGGGTAGCCTTCTTCTCCCGGCGTCCTTTTGTCTTCCTTTGTCTCCCACCATGGGTTTCCGGAAAGAGCGATAACGGCACAAATTGCCGGGACGAAAACTGGTTGTCGGCAGCACAAAAGGCCTCTTCGCTTATCGATGCAGGATTTTCTTTTACAGGGAAAAAGTGCTGAAAGTAAAATCACCAACAAAAGAAATGACCCCTTTTATTACGGTGAATATCTGAAATTACAAGGGACGGGAAAAATCCTACGGTTTTATGAGGTGTGACTCCCACCTGGAAGGACGAGGATACATTAAAGAATTGTACCATTACCTATTATGAAACCCTCGGAGATTGCGCCCAATAGTAGAAGTCCAATTTAATAAGGTAAACTTAACTACACTCTCCTTCCGACCTTCAAACCAGGAAAAATCACGGATATTTTCTCTTTAAAAACCCACTAACTATAAAGAAATTCAGAATGAGAGCTATTATGTTTTGACTATGCAAACAAAAAGACCATGCATTCTGGAAAAACTATAGTCTTTTATGCATATTTTTGATACAAAATGGCGTTGTATTCCACTACGGAATCCGCGCTCAACAATCGATTTGGGAATGATTCTACTCAGTAAAGGATAATGAAAATGAACTTTTTAACTTTGAATTCTTTTTGGACTTATGGTTTGAGTCTCTTTTCTCCTTACCTTTTATATTTATTTTCGGCTTTTATACGGCGTAATAAGAAAGCGGGAAGTCCCTCAGTGGATTTATAAATTTGGGCAAGCTTTTCAGGGAAGAGTGCATATTGAATATGAAAATGCAACGAATTCCGCCGCTCTTCGAGATGCCAACTTATTTCTCTTTCTTTGGCTTTTGGTCAATGTTTTTGACCTTTGTTTTTCTATACCATAAAAACGGAGATGCTCTTGCCGCTCTCTATCAATGCATGAAAATGCCATTTGCCACGATAATCGTGGCCCCTAATAGATCCCACCCAATTTTGCTTTTACTTAGAATGCAGTTCAGTTCTTCCGAAGACGCTTATCATATCTACTCCACTACCAATGCAGTCCGAGGAGCAGCCTTTTTCTCCGTCTTCCTTCTGGCTCTTTACGTCAATATGTAGAGCTTCCGTAAAAGCCCGTGGAACATAGCGAAGCCAGAAATGAACGATTGTATTGGCTAAGCATACAAAACCGTCGACTATTCGTTATGGAAAAGCTATCCTTCGGCATAACTTTTCATGCAGATTATTCTCTTACCAACTACGGAATTCGCACTCAAGGAAAATGCATTACTATCCTACTTCAGCCAATATAAAGGGAAGCATAACTCCTCCAAGAATCATCCAAGCGGCAAGATTAATGCCTAAGATGGCGAAGAAAAACATAGCTATAGAATTCCCTTTTTCGAATCTGTACGGTAAAGTTGCTTAAATCCACAGGCTGTTTGAAGAGAAGATTTCCGATAGACGCCTCAGCCTGTCTCTCACGCTGCTTTCTCCATCTAAAGAAAGGGTATAATTTCCCTCTTCTTCTACCTGAAAATGATAAAGCTCCATTCTTCCTTTATCAAAGCTAGTGACTGACATATGCATAAGACTGGGAGAAAGGTACAGCTTTTCCCCGGTCTCTGCTCTACTTAACTGAAAGCCGATATTTCCGATAGGAGTGAAACGCCTTCCGCTAAGCCAAATCCCATACTTTCCCTGAGGGAAGATGAACGCTTCCCTCTTCCTCCGTGCAGGGCATTTCAAAGAATATCTCTGCCTTTCTGCAAGCGATCATTTTTGCGAATGCTGAAAATCAATAATGCAATCCCCATGGGAATCAATAAAAACATAAATTTCTCATTTTGTCTCCCTTCCTAAAAATGCTATCTTTACTGTCTTTCTTTAAGAATACATACTATCTTTACTTAAGAATGCATCATTTCTCTACTTAAGAACGGAATAATGTTTTTCTCTAAGAATGCATAATGTCTTTTGTTTAAGAACGCATAAATAATATAAACGTTAATCCCAAGATAACAGAAATTGCAGTGATAATCGATAAGATTTTTCCCCTATTCCAATATCGCAGGGTAATATATAGCCCATCCAAAATATCAAAGCCGGGAATACTCTGGAAAATAAAATGCAAGATACATTGTACTACTTTCCATCCCTTTTGCTTTCTACTAAGTAAAAATCAAGCAAATGGCATAGCTAAGCCCTGCTAATCCCGCCATAAAAAGACATGCCCAGGAAAAGCGGTGCTACTACCAAGCTCATAGCGAAGAAAAAGGGGAGCAATGAATAGAGTGGCCAGTAGTACCAATAGCACAAAGGAAAGCCCTATTCCTCCAAGTAAAACCACAAGAAAGATGGCCAGCAGAATCAGCACAGCAGGAAGAGAACTGTATTTAAAGAAAAAGGAAAGCCTTTATGCACTGCTCACTATCCTCTCTTTTAAAGATTTTAAAAGCCTCCACAATCTGAGTGATTAAAAGACCGGTAAACACAAGGGCAAATAGGATATTCAACAAGATAAAAACCGGAAGGCTGAACGTTGGTCTTGCCGGAAATAGGAGTATAAAAAGCAATCCAAGTATATAATACAAAAAATATGAAAGATTCTGAGAATCCATGAAAAATGTTTCATAAGCTTTTACCTCCTCCGTTGGTATGTCTTGATGATTTTTACTGCAGGTCCGGTAATTTTAGACTTATACTTTCCTGCTCTGATAATCTCTTACTTTTGCCTTTTTATTGCCTTATATTCCTCAAAAACCATCCTAGTATTTTATGTTACGGAACGCAATAAAATAATCATAGCTCACTCTACCTTATTGAAAGTTTATACATCACTTTTTAAACCAGAGTGTGTTTCCAAGATGGACTTTTTATCCGGAAACAGGACAAACAGAATAGAAAGCCGGTTGAGAAACCCGAACTTAAAACTTATCTTTAATCTTTTTTTCGTAGAAGACAATATCCATACGATCGTTGATCTTATCCATTTTTTCCGGTCTGATGATAGCCCATCTTTTTCGTACAAATGAAGATTCCCTGCTTCTTGCAGTATCGTGTCCAAGCACCAGTGGTGGCAACCATGTATTTTCTCTACCGCAGAAATTGCCGCTTGGGCATATCCTTTATTTCTATGCTCCGGCATAATCCAGATTGGAGATATTCGTCTTCTACTAGTATCTTTCTTGTCAATCACGCGAATGACACCGACATTTTTCATTTTTCAACAACAATAAAATAGTAAACAGTCCAAGGTTGTTCGTACCTTGCAATGATTTTCTCCAGCCTCTCTGCACCGGGACTCATTTCATAGTCTTGATATTTATCCAACAATTCCGAGAAAGCCTTTATTTGCATTTCCCATATGGTTTGCAAATCCTCTCTAGTAGCCGCTTTTAATGAAACTGTCATCATTTGAGCCCCTTATTTACGTTAAATCACCTCTGATTGTTGTTTCCCAGCTTCATTATACAAGTAAAATCCACAAAGTTTACAAAAATAAAAGCTCATTACCTAAGGGCTATAAAGAAATCAGATACAACATAGCATTTATGAATAGTATTTCATTTCCTGTCCTTAAAATTCGGGATGAGAAAAAGCTAATTCAGCATGGACAAAAAACTTGAAAGTGTTAAGCTACTATTAGTTAAATGAGGCTAATACCGTGTTACTTGTTATATCATTATCTTATCTCATTATGTTTTATTCCTTTAGTTCTGTAGCTCATACAGTATGTACTCAGTAGTAGAACCTGAGCTACATTGATGAAAAAGTTTGGCGAGGTGCGTGTAATGAAATACAAAGGAATCTATTTTTAACTTCTTCCGTTTATTTCTGAAAAACCGATGGTAAAAAGTTCGGGAAAGATAAGACGAAAGAGAGCTTACAAAAAGGACATATCTTATATCGGGAAATGCTGGAAAAACGGATGATATCGGAGATCCCATGGCCTACAATATTTATTCCGCCTATGTTTTTTCTGGCAGTATGCAAAGCCGAGTAAGTTTTCGGTGGAGGATTTTAGAGAAATAATCGCTGCATTTATGGATAACCCCTTCATCAGAAAAGTCATGAGTTCCATGGATTTCAATAAAGAGACGGACATGAAGAAATTTTGTCGAAAAGGATGCATAAGGCGGAAGAATGGGCGGAGGCGCATCCGGAATATCAGGATAAAAACCTGGGATTTTCATTTTGATGAAAAGCGCCATAAGGACGGCTTTTTATTATCACTTCACAAGATGCCCTTTGGAAAAAATTCGCAAGAGAGAATGGCTACCTTGATTTATTGCCCTTGTGCTGCGACATTGACCACATTGCGGTGGAACGAAACAAGGGTGTATTGCATAGAGAACAGACACTGGCAACAGGCGGCGCAATCTGCGATTACTGGTTCGTGGGAAATCAAACGAAGAATCGCGCTAAAAAGGTAAGAAGGAGATCAAAAATACTATGGGCTATTATTTATTCTATTTATTCTTTGCCTTTATCATTTGCCTTGCCTACGGCTTCTCCTTTTATCTTTATCTTCTTTTGGAACCTGCCGTGAAAAAGAAAAAGAAGTACCAAATTGGTTTTATCGTATCGGGCAAAAGTATGCAGGATAGAATTCACCGCGTGAAATTAGAAGATAGGACAAAACTATGATGCGCTGAAGCAGAGTCGTATTTTCCTTAGGGGAATGCTTCTTTTTAAGCTTCTTTACTTATCTGTTCTTTCACTCCCAAAAGCCATGCTATTTCTTCCACAGTTTTAAATTGCGGAAAAGCGCAGTTTGTCATCTGCTTTGTGATGAAAGAACTGACACAATATTGGAATTTAGGCTCCACTCCAAAGGACAAAAGATAGCTATTATTCCCCAAGCTTTGCCGTAAGCGGATGCTTCATCATCAGCTCGGTTTTGCTTCTTCTTTTTGTGGTAAGCATGGAGCAAATAAGGTTTCACATTTCGTTTCCATAGATTTATCCCCAAAGCCTTGTCAATCATTTCCACCTTATTCGGGCGTTCCATTAAACGATAATACTCTCGCCAAAGTAAAAGGGGATTGCAGGGGATGCTTTCCGTTCCCCAAGGGAAACATTTCACAATCTGCTCCTTCTCCAAGGAACAATCCACCACATTCCCTTCATAGACAATGGCTAAAAGCCCGCCATAACATCCACATCAATCCCCTCTATGCTAAATTCCATAAAAAGCTCTTCGTCTGATATCTTTTGCTTTAGGATTCCCGGCTTCAGCTCTCCCATTTCTAACAAGATGCTGCGAACGCGGTCAACATCCGAGAAGAAAATCATCAGGTCAATGTCATCAAAGAAAGGGACTATCTTTTTAAAAATAAAAGCATCATAGACCTCCCTAATGCCCACTCAATCTGCTCCTCCTTGAAACGATGTGCAATTCTTTTTTAATAGGTTGATTTTTTTCTTCTAAATTAAGCATAATCCATCTTCATTTGTATTAGCCTAATATCAATACATACATTTATAGCTAAAATCCAAGTTTCCCATAAAAAGCCAATAATGCAATCATTGATGTGTACGCTGCTCTTCATAAGTTTGAGAAATTATTGTGTGTAAGTATTTTGCCATCTCGTACGGTTTGTATTTAGTTCAAGCGCTTTGGGATCGACAACTTCTCCAATGACGAATACTCACATTGGCCGGGTGAAAGCTATGAAAACGCTCATAACACTCCTCTGAATTATAGAATGAAACAGGAACAATACGCGCATTTGCCTTAAAAGCCAACTTTAAAAACTCCGGGCTTAAATTCCTCCACACTGTCTTCCTTCGTTCTTCTCCTCCGGAAAAATAACGACTGAATACCCATTTTCTATTCTTTGAATGCCTTGATTAATTACTTCTATAGTTTTTGATATCATCTCGCTCTAAAAACAGACATCCTATATCCCGAAACCATTTACCGATAAATGGAAATTTTTAATCTCACTTTTTCCAATGAAAATCATATGGCTTCTCCATTATTGCAACCATTATTAAGCTGTCAAAATTACTTCTATGATTTCCAATATAAACCACAGGTTCATCATATAAGGTACAGCCTTGAATATCTAATTTTACGCCTAATAATTTGAGTATCGCTATTATTTTAAGCTATAAAAATTTGCGTCATGTTCACTTTTTCTTTATCCTTGTATTTCAAATGATGAATCAATCTTATCGGATAAGAATATAACATAGCTCCCAACAAAAATACAAAAATGTAACAGTCAATCTCATAGCAATCTCCATTCCACCGCTCTCTGCAAGAAAGCATAAATAGTAATAAAAGTCTCCATAAATGACTAACGAAAGTCTAAATTTCAGTATTGCATAAGTAACAACTTTCATTTAAATATCTTTGCACTGTTTTAATGCTAACTCCTGCAGCTGCTGCAATCTCTTAAGAGGTATTATTACTCTACATATTTCTATTTTCATTTAATCCTTACCTCTCCATCATGGCATACTCTCGTAAATATTTAAAAGGAAATGGTATGACTGTGAGCATTCCATATCTTACAAATTCCACCCCCATTAAAGGTAGAAGTTCTTTAAAAATCAAAGGGCTTCCCTCCACTGCTTCTATCTCCCAGAACCAAGCTTGCCCGTTCTATACTATACTTCATGCCGGAGCCAATCTCTCCCACACAAAACCTGGCCAGCGAAGGAGAAAGGGTAAAATAATTAATATCTAAGGTGCCGGATAAATACTCTTTTCTGGCTTCTTCTCCTCGAAGATAAGCATATAGTAAAAATACCAGTATTTTCAAAAATATATTTCACGATAGCTTTCTTTGTATTTGGCCCTCTAAACATCTCTATAATTTCCGTTTTTGCTATACTCTCTGTCTCCTTGAAGTCGGGAAGAATCTGTTCTACTTCCTCTCGTACTCTCCTCAGTGGATTGCAGGATATCTTGGAATAAAGCCATAAGTTCCGCGTAAATCTAGTGCTACCGGATACATTTTCAGTAATTCTCCCAAGCTCATAAAATCCGGAAGACTCGGAATACACTTGTGTCTTTAGTGAGATTTATATTTCCTTTGGCATCCTTGATAAGCCCAAGCACTCGGAATAATTTCCCGAAGCATATTCCTCATCCGCGCTGAAATAGTCCATAGGCATCATCACTCATTCATGCTAAATAAATCTCTCTGCATTTCTTGAATGTCAAAGCTTCCATCCGGATGAATAGTCATAAAAATATCTTTTTCCAAGACAATACCAAAAATCCAATCTGCCGTAAAAAGCAAAGTCCGCCCCAGTTTATCATACTAAGCTTCCCATTTTTGAATGTCTTGTTTAATACATAGTTCTTTACAATATTCATTACTGCCGCCTTGCTTTTTAGGCTAAAATTCTCAACAGTAATGTGCTGTACGGCATATCCTTTAGCTTTCATTCCATAGGGGTCTAACTCCTTACAAGAATCTTTTTGCCCCAGGAACCTATCTCTTTTGGATAATCCACATAAAAAGTCCTTCTCCTCATAAAAAGTTTTTCTCATGAATGTAACAAATATTCAATTTTTCTTTAGAAAGCCTTTTCCCTAAAGGTACATCTTGCTCCCGGAATAAGCTGCTATCTCTCTTTCCCTAAGTCTTCCAAATAAGAAGCTGAGGTGGAGCTTTGAACCTCATCCAAAAGATTAATACCGGATAAACGTGACTTTTTCAGACACTATCCCTTTATAAGCTTCCAATTCCTTTCTTTTGTAGGCAATATTTTCCTCTATCAGATAAGTCCGAAGAGATAATTGCAAATACTTTGAGAACTCGGCTTTTAGCAAACGAAACAGTTCATATAGAAGGCCAATTTTCGTGCAGGAAAAGGCTTCATAATTACTGAAGTCAAAAAAGCTGATACTCCCTCTTTCCCCTTCTACCGGCTTTTGAATGAGATTGGAAGGATTGTTTAGCCTATCCTGAGGCACTCTGCGCAGGTATGATTATGATAGGAGAATTCATACTGAGGGTATGCAGAAAGCTTTCGCTTCTCAAATTTCATTTTCCCCTTCAGCTTTAAAGAATTCATTCTATGGGCTAATAAATGTAGGCATAAGTCCCTATCAATCCGTACTTCCATACAGTCTAATCCCCATAACAGTCCTTCCGCATCTTTCTTCAACCATGCAGGCTTATAGCAAAGCAGTTTTCCGTTAAGATTGTTATAAGCGTACAGCTCTTCCTTCGGATTGAATACAGGATTGGATAGAGCATTGAAAAACAACTGCACCAACAGATATGGTTTTAAATCTTCTGCAAAAAGCTGTACCAAAGAAAGAGCCTCTCCTCCTTCATACGCTCTTAAAGCCTTAATCAATGCGGTTTGCGTGATTCCCTTCGAGGAGCACATCATATAGAAACTTTTTCCCTGCTCAAAAACAATAGAACGCAGATAGGGAAGTTCTTCTAAGTCCAGAAATGCAGCCCCTCCCGAAATATGTTTTTCTGAACTCTCTATTCTAAAAAAAGAGTAATCTTTATTAATGACAGAAAACTGAAACTCGGCATTTAGCTCATTGGTGTTTAGTCGTTCCATTCAAAATACCTCTTTTCTTTAATCTGTTTAAGCATCTCCATATCCAGGGTATGCAAGTCACTTCGATTCAAATACGGAATCTCACTATATTCCCATCCGCACTGCTCTTAGGGTTTAGCCTTCGGTCATAGAGATATTGATTGACAATAGCCCATTTTCCCCACTAGCTTTCCAGCTTATGCAGGATTTTTCTTTTTCTTCCGTCGCATCTAACCACTTATTGCCTTTCCATAGCTTAAAATCAATATAAATTCCATTTCCCAGATGAAAATCAAACAACTCGAAATGCTCTTCAGGAAGCTCCAGTAGCTCTATGGGAAAATATTTTCTAGTATATATTTTTCCTATCACCTCCCCAAAAGCTTATAGATATTATTGAACAATGGAGGAGTCAATAAATATTCGTTGGGTACAAAATCCGTGGCATATCCCTTTTGCCTGAAATATTCCTCTAATCCGGAAATATGAAGGAGCTCCTGTAATTGTACTTCTTCCTCCGACATTTTCTGCGGAAGGCTGTCATCGAATTTTACAAAAATATTTTTGCTGTAATCCCCTTCCTGTTTATAGGAATAGCTTGCTCGCTTTTTCAGGTGCTCGAAAATAAAGACCGGAAAGATATCCCTGCTTTAAAAACTCTTCTTCGGACAGCGTTGGTTTCTTAAGACTAAGAGCTCTTAAATCTTTCCAATCCTGAATACTGTTCTCGCTCCAGCGTCGTTTTAAATCATGAATAATCTGCATGGATTTCAAAGAGCTGTGATTCGCTAGATTTTCAAGCCGCTGTACAGGGGTTTTCCGGTTTTTCTGTCTTCCTTATAAGCTTTAGATGGTTCTACAATCGCTCGAAACTCCGGATTCAGCCTTCTTTTTCCACTTTAGATAAGTCGTATTTTTCTAAAAATGTCTTCATCCACATAGACATGAATCTCCTTATTTTTAGTCCGGCACGACAAATTCTTCCGACGGCTTGAAGCAAGTTCTTGATAGCATAATTATGAAGGGATGGACAGTCATACAGGATATTTTTTTTGCTGAATCTGCCAAGTCCCCCGGAAAGATTTCCAAAGGCCTCTTTGATGAAAGCAAGACCATCTATACGAGAAAGTTCTCCTCGCTCCATAAGAAATTCATCTTGAAAAATAAACTTGACTCACATCTTTTTCAGGGATACTATTATTCATATCCAGATTTACGATCAGTGGGTGGGGGCTTCCAGATAAATACCATCAAAGTCCTTTTCCTCCTGAGCATATCGGTTAACCTTTACAACTTCCAGATTCTCAGGCACCTTATATTGCAGGTTTTGTCCAACACCAATGGTATTATAGGAAGATAAAACAGAGATCTTTTCTCCCTTAGATAGTCGCTCTTTTAACTCCTGCATTGCTTTTGCTCTATAGCCCTCTGTACGAAGGCCAAAAATCAAATCCTCCCGGCTTTTGGCAGTAGTTTCTTCCCTGCCATCTTTGCTTCTTTCAAGATTTCTGTCGCAAATTCCTTAATCAGATTTATGTCAAAGGATTCTTTATCTTCCTGTGCAAGCTTATTGTTAAGACATAAAAAGATCTCAGATTTTCGTTATAAACAAATTTCTTCCAGCGCTTTTATTACCCGTAAAAATTGACTGCTGCATACTTGTTCCAGATATCCTCCAGTTTTTCCGTATATTTTTGAATGATAAGGATTGGAAAAGATGTCCTTTAAGTTATCCGGGAAATTTTCTTCATAGGAAAATCGCTTCCGTATGAATCTTTTAGCTTCTGATATCCCTCTATAAGTCCTTCAAAATGTCTCTCCAGCCTTTTTTGATCTGCCTCATCCATTTCATAATACCCGGCTTGCAGCATTCTTTGCAGATACTCTAAATCATAATTTCCCAATACTGTATCCAAGCTTGCCGTTGCAGAAATACCGATCGCGCTAGCCTTTTTCGCCATATGAAGAAGAACCTTCTCCGGAGAATTTTGAAAATCATAAAAGTAAATTTGTGAATTTAAGTTATGGTTCAAATCGTCCTCAAAAATAATAGCGAAACCCTCTCTCATAGACAGAGCGTTCAAAACTCCTTAGGTTCTCCCTTCTCTTGCAAATTATTTTGATGTATCCTTTTTCCTTTTTCCTAAGCTCTGTCCTGATAAAACTAGGGGTAATAAGTATTGTGTGTAATCTTTATCAAGATGAAACTCATTTAAAACGGAAGCCACTGCATTTTTTCAATAGTAAAATCATCTTCTCTTTCCTTTTTTCTCTCCTCCTTTAATGTGCATATAGTTTCGGGCCAAAGTTCCGGAGATGTATTGAAAATAACTGATGCGTGCTTTTACTGCGCTTAGCAAAGAAATAAGCTCCGCATCTTCCTTCTCCGGCTTTTTCTTTTTGTAAATTCCAGCCAGTTCTGTTTCGCTTTATGGTCCACCTTCACTTGCATAAAGGATTTTATCTCCGGAGAAAATAGAGTGGAACTGTAAATCTTGAAAAGAAAATTTCTACTCTTGTCCTGTGTACTTTCTTCTCTAGTCCTAAAAGCTGTATTGCATACTAAAATTATCATGCGTTTTGCTGAAAGCTCTTTCTAAATCTTCCAGAATTGCTACACAGGTTTTTGGCTCCGGAATTTTTCTAAATACTGTCTCGTAAAGGTGTGAATCGGTAGTCAATGCTAGGGGAAACTCTTTTTAATTTCAATGGGGAATAAATTTTTGTAAACAAATCAATAGAGTTAATTTTATGTTTCACAGCCGTCCTTAATAATCTGCTGTAAAAGGCGGGACTTCGTCGAATCAAACTCATCAATAAAAATGACCGCATTGTCAATAATCTTATGGGTATAAAAAGGTATGAAGGCTCAATCAATGTAGAATTCCCCAAAAAGAATTTGTCCATGAGACAAAAATAAATTCGTTTTTCTCTGGTAAAAACAGCAGGATAAAGCTCTCCGATCCATTGATACTCATTGGCTATTGCTTTTTAATTTCTGTCCGGAAGTTTTAAAGGAATTTAATTCATCAATCAGTAATTTCCGAAAAGCCGGTTCCTTCTTTTTCCGAATATCATTTTTCAATATCTTGATAAAAAGTCAAAGCGGATTCCTCTTTTCCTTCTATCGGATTCCTCATTTGCTTTATTCAGATACTGGATAGAACTGAGCAGGGGCTTTAAACTCAGGACTTTGGATGATGTGTTTCGGGATATCCTCTTGATATGCAGTATATACAGACTGAAGCCTATGGATAAGAACATCTGCATTGGCATCAATTTGCATACAAAGCTTATCGAAGTCGCCGGCATTCCCTCTTTTGCTAAAAATGCTTTCTCAGCTCATCAAAGGAAGATTTTTCTTTTAGATTGGTAATAAAAAGAAAAATTTAGAATCTTTGTATTCCTCTTTGTTATAGTTTTCTGCAATAAATTCTAAAAACATTGTAAAGGTCTTTTCCCGATCCTGTTGTCATATGAAGAAGAAATAAGCCATTTTCTCTGGACTTGCAAAAACTTATCCATTGCCTCCTTCATCTTATACACCCTCCTTTGCGTATCTCGAATTTTTTCCATATTTGTTTGTAACAAAAAGCTCTAGTAGACTGCGCTTTCCACGAGCTAGTCTCTTAGAGCTTATTATATCTTTTTCTATCTTGCCCTGGCTATATCCGATAATCTTCTTCAGTATATACATCATCACGGTTCTTTCCGGATCACCACCGACAGAAACGCAGATCTCCACCGCACTAAAGCATTCCGGCTTCGTTTAAGGAAGTCAGATTCTCCTTACTCTTTCTTCATAATACGTACCGCATGGAAAATCGCCTTTTCTATCTCCTCGTGGGAGTAGATTACACCAAAATCTCTTCATTTTCCAGCATAGGGGTTTCAATGCTGATTCCTTAATCACGGACAGTCTTACCTTCACCTCTGCATTTCCACCCCGCTGACCATTACTCCGTCTCCATCGCTATGCACATCCCAAGGAAGCGCATCATCATGGAATACTGGGAAAATAAAGGCACTTTAACTTTAATGCGCTTGTTGTCCCGTATTTCCGCCATGGCAGCTTCGGTGTACCACCAGTTGATGGAGGCTTTTCCGGCCGCACACCGATAACCTTAATCATGGGCGTAACATCAAAAACAAGCTTGTCATTGAAATGAACCTTCCCTCTTCTACCTTGATTCACGGCAGACTCTTCTTTCACCAAAGAACCTAAAACTCCATTGTCCGGAAGGGCACACATTACCCGCTTGCATCAAAACGGTTTCGGGTTTCACCTTGAGGACATCTCGGCCTTTGCATTCTGCACATAGACGGGGCCAGTAGCGGATTGATACGGTCCCAGTTCAAAGTGCCGATGCAGCTTCCCTCTTCACAAAGCTGATTATCAAAGCAGTCGTGGTACGGAAATGACGGTTTCTCCGTCCATCACCTCCACCAACATTTATATTTTACTGTCATAGGCAAATACTCTATTGTTTCAATGATTTTCATAGTTTTCCTTCATCCGATATTTCCTAGGGCTGATTCGGCATTTGATTCCACTAAATTTGAGAAAACGGATGATTCTCCTTTCTACCGCATTTTCATGTATCTTGTATGATACATTAGATGCATGTTATTCTTTTGAAACAGATTGAACATGGAGAAGTCAGAATACAAGAAGGGAGCGTAAAGCAATGACTCTTACAAAATGGAATGTCCCAACTGTCACGCAGCACCTTTACATATTCCGGAGGGAATGAAGGAAGGCTTCGTGACCTGTGAATACTGTAAAACCAAAGGTCTACATCGGCCCCAGCAAGCCGAATATCACCCAGAACATTCATATCGATAATGTCAATATAGGGGCAGAAAGAAGCACTCCTCCGGCAAGGCAGGAACTCAATGCCGTGCAGACGGTTGCCCTCGTTGGCATACTTCTATTTATCACCTTAATGCTTTTCGTCAGCAATACATTTTCGTGCGCCTCATAAAACGCGTTACTCTGACGACGACGGAAATTTCGGACTGTACCGGAGGATGAGAAACCGTAAAAAGCTTCGTAGAAACGGCCTTCGGAAAAGAGCTTGAAGGATATTACAAGAGAGGATTACAACTCTCTTACTTTCCTGTCCATTCATAAAGTCAACAAGGCCGGTTCCGACCAAACAGAGAAGTGGCAGTTTGACTATGCAAAGTCTATGAATGAGGACGGCACGGCCAAGGACCCGGAAACGCTTTATTTTTCCCTATCACTAGATACCATCGATGAAGCGGATATGCGGGTTTTACAGGCCTGATTAAGCTCTCCCTTGGTTTATCAGGTGCGCTTCGACTATAGTGCCAACGCCGATGCGAATACCCTGAAGAGTCTGACCAATCTCCGCGCTATTTTTCCGGAGAATATGAGGATTTTCGAACTCTCGCATGAAGCTTTTCGCGAGTCCCGAACAGATTCTTGGACTCTACAACATTACTCTGGACGATGATGCTACCGGTGATTCCTACTCCGGCGAGGATGCAGAAGGGGAAGACCAGGATGCGCCCTTTAAAGCATTTTCTTCTCTGGAAGAGCTCACCCTTCATATCGATGATGACTATACGAAGGGGCTTCTGTTCCTTCGAAACTTTCGAAAGCTCAAGACGCTTTGCTCTGGAGCTTAATGCGGACAAAAAGCCCCATGGATCTTTTTCTCCCCTTTCCTCTTTAAGCAGCCTAAACAGTCTGGACCTCTTGGGAACAGGAGATAGTTCCGTGGAAAATGTTGCCGTACTTTCCGGTATTGCCCCAGCTGGAGCGGCTTTTCCTTACGGAATTTTAAAGGATGTAAAGGACTTGAACTTCGTGCAAAACATGCCGAAATTAAAATCCCTACAGTTTAGTAGACCTTTCAATTTTGAATTTGGACGGTTTATCAGGACATCTTTCCTTAAACAACCTCTCCATTGACTGCTCTTCACTGAAAATGTTAATGCCTCAGCACCCTCAGTTCTTTACAGACGCTTTCCTTCGGGTATCACACATATCAGCTTCCTGATTTTACATGGCTTAGCGCCTTGGAAAATGTGAACTACTATTCCTGGATCGAGATTCCATTGCCCACATGCCTTTCCCATAAAGACGCTGACAATCCATAACTATAGTATGAATACAGGTGCAGATTTTCTGCAGGAATGAATGCTTTAACGGATTTAATCATTGTGGAAACGGCATTATCGGTGCAGTTCAGCCGGACTTGGGACCTATCCTTCGGACACTTCCTGCCCTTACACATCTGGAATTCCAGGATTTGCCCTTTGATAAATATACGGATTATACCCAAACTTTTACAAATAACGGGGCCAAAGAGCTTATTTTCTCTCCGAACAAAAGTCGCTCATCCAGTGACTATCCTGTTCTTCCCGTTTCTCTAAGCCACATGGAGGACGACAACACGGTAGAGAGCCTGACCCTCACAAACGCAACACTCAAGAATTTGGATGATGAATCGGAAGATTTTTCCACTAATGCAAAGTCTTTCCTCTCTCATTACAAGGCCTTAAAGAGTCTGAATATCAGTGACAATAAACTGCAAAGCCTGGATTGCCTGGATGGCCTTAGTACCCTGGAGGAGGTGGATTTCTCGAATAACTATATCTCCGATATTTCCGTTCTTCGGAATCTTCCCAACCTAAAGAAAGTGAAAATGAGCGGAAACCCCATCGTAAATGCGGAGCTGCTGCCGGATGGTGTAGAGGTAATGAAATAAATTATTTGTCATGATAATGTGAACCGCACTGCATAATTTCTATATGTTTTTCTGTGATACGAAATACAATTCTATTTTTTTCATCAATATGAACACTCCAATAGCCACTGAAGTCTCCCTTCAGTGGCTCCGGTTTTCCTATACATTGATAGCCATTTCGATTAATATCCATCAATAATTTATTGATTCTTTTCAGTGTCTTCTTATCCTGCAACTGCCAATAAAGATATTCTTCCCACGCAGACTCCTGCCACAATATCTTCATTAATCCACCTCAATCAAATCATGTTCCTTTAATATGCTCTTGCCTGAACGTACACCTCGATACGTCTTTTAACTCCTTTATATTACTTTCACTATAAAATGGATCGCGGAAACATCAAAAAGGAATTCTATGTTTCCTTCCCACCTTCTTTGCAAATATGGTAAAGCAGCACTCATAGCTGAGTCCCAGTTCTGTACATACCATGCTCCATATTCTTTTTATCTTCTGCATCCAAAACGAAAAATTCACATTTACCGCCTGTCCCATAGCTTCTCTATTCCTTTCTTATCGAAAAATTTGTTTTTCTATTGTAATGCAAACGTAATGAATATTGCAATATATTTATTTCATTTTTTCTAAGCTACTATAAACCGGTAAAATTGAATCATCATGTTTTATCCGTATGAATCTCACATTTAAGATGATAGATTACTTTAAAATTATCTCTTATAGCAATATTGCTATAATTTAATGCATGTGGTATTCTTTTCTACAGAAGCCAAATGTGAACTTGTAAAACAATATATGAGGAGAAAAATGAGAAAAAGAGCAAAAAGCATTGGCATTACTTCTGGCATTATCTTGCAGCTTTTTCTACCTATGTTTCTGCAACAACTATAGCAAATGAAACGGTACTGTCTGAAGGAATAAAAGCAAAGTTTTTGGAAGAAAAGAGTACAAGTTCTTCTGAAAACGTAATGGAAGAAAATGCACTTGAAGAAAAATGCGCTTGAAAGAAAAGCATGTGGATGTAGTCGAAGAGTGAAGTCGAAAAAGAAATTACAGAAATAGAGTCTGAGGCTACAGAAGAGAACGCATTTTATGCAGAAAAAGAACTTTCCGGTGTGCTTGTTACGGTGCAGGCTGATTCAGGGTATTTGCAAGGACGCGACTTTACAGTAAGAAAAGCTCTAAAGTCGAGGAACAGAAGGTGGATTCCACTGTAAAGAGAAACTTGAGGAGGATAAGCAAAATCTTCTACAGAGCATCATTTTTGATATCAGTGTTTTGGATAGGATGGAGAAGAAATACAGCCGGATACCGCAAAAGGAGAAGTGAAGGTCAGCTTTTCAAGCTTTCTTTTCTGGAGGAAAATGCGGAAAAAGCAGATTTCCGTGTTTCATCTGGACAGTGTTGAAGCAGCGGCAGAAAGAAAGTTAGAGACAGATAGAGGAGAAAGAAAATGCAGTAAAGGTATCGGCAGAGCATTTTCTCCGTATTTGCCGTTTCTTTGGTTGAGAAAAGCTCTTGGAAAGAGCTTTGCTTATTTGTCAGATACGATAGCGGTGGAGTTAGAACTAATCACTATCCATGAACTGCTCTCACAGTTATGTTTTTACGCTGCAAGTGATACCGGAGACGAATCCCACCGTTATTGGCATAAAGCATGACGCTTATGGACAACTCGCCAGAGGCATTGCACGAAGGAACAGCCAAACTGCTTGTAACCCAAAAGAAATGGCGAGAGCTAACAAAAAGAATTTAAGATTATCGTACAGAAGGCACCTCTAAGTGGAAGACTAGGAAAAGCATATGGATGTTTAAGCGGCACCGGAAATGATATGACTCTGACACTCCGTGGAAGAGAAACGGATGCAATTAAAGTGGCTCCTAGAGACCTATAGGAATAAGATTCGCAAAGTGATGATAGAAGGGATAGAAAAAGCTGAATGTGGGGGTGTCAGCCTTTGGACATATGGACTATTTGGAGACAGTGGTCTTCCCTCCACCTAAGAAATACCATACCATGCCTTTTATGATTCGAAAAACTTAGGGATGTCACGATTCCGGCTTCCGTGCGGAGGGATTGGAAGGAGGCATTTGTTTAAAGGAAATGAAAAGAAAAATACGATTATCAATCATTCTCCGGCATTTATGAGTCAGAGGCTGGCACTATAATCCCGGATTACCTTCTGTACAACAAACTGCCAAAGGAAGATGAAAATGGAGAAAAGAAAGGGCTATTCTTTTAACAATATGAATTTTTATACGCTCCCGGAAATCAATAAATATTTTTGAGTTGAGTAACAGGTAATCCATTTATAAACTTTTTATCTGTATAAGACAGAAGATCCAAAACGAAATGGTTGGTATACAGAATTTTACAGATGACAGTGGAAGATTCAAGAAGAGTCTGCGTTTGGGATATCTGACGTACGAGGCCCAATGCCGGGTTTCCCCGAAGTCAATAAGATATTCATTTCGTATCTATTTGATTTAGGGACACAAGTACACTTTCCTTTTACCGCACACCTACTATTGTACATTTGAACTGGATCCAGGGAGGCCGCATAAGCCCATCTAGTGAGACACAATTGTTGCAAAAAGTGGTTACCGTGTCGGATGAGGCGCGCTTACGCACCGACGGGAATTTTAGCTGGCAAATAACGGGAGAAAAGAAACCCTATACGGTTACAATAAACGGCAGCGGACGGATGCAGGGTCTTAATGCAAACGAGAACTTCGCTCCTGGAATAAGCTCTTGAATGCTCCTAGGGAACGAGCGCATCTGGAATTAAAGGGAAATATTACTGCCTTGGACTCATGCCTTGGCGGGCGTCGATTACGATTAAGAAGGCTTAGTGTTGCCGGATTCTATCGTAGAAATAGGGGATCTGTTTTTCTAAGAAATCGATAAGAGCAATCTTGTCTTCCCGAAGAATTTAAAAGAAAATAAGGAATTCCGCTTTTTCGTAATCTTTCTTACAAGGGACGATCCTTATCAGCGGACTGAAAGTATCGGGGAAAGCGCCTTGACTTGAAAGAGGCAAATGCCATCACGATTCCGCCTCGTTACGCATATCGGGGCAGGCGCCTCTATAAAAGATAAGATGAATTTTAAGGGAAAGAATCGTATAGTAAATCACTCTTCCTGAAACTTGGTACACGATATAGACCCGCTTTTACGGAGTACACAACCGATGATTCGGGAAGCGCCGATTCCTTCTAATTCCGGAAGCGGCAGAGGCGGCTCCGGCGAGGCAGCAGTTCAGGTGGCAGTGGAGGTTCCGGCGGAGGAAAGCGGTTCGGGCGGTAGCAGCGGGACTACCGATGGTTTTAGGGGCAGACCGCAATCTGCCGTCCAATGTAAACTGGCAAAAGAGACGCAAAAGGGCTGGTGGATTTTAAACCGGATGGAAGCTACGAAATGCACAGTGGTTATGGATGAATAATCGTTGGTACTATTTTAATCAAGAAGGCTATATGTTCACCGGTTGGCTTTTCTATAACAATGCCTGGTATTATTTTGAAGAAAATGAAGGCAGTGAGCAGGGGAAAGATGAGCCTTGGCTGGAAGAGATTCGCGGCTTCTGGTATTACTTCAGTGAAGAGGTCGGTGCGGAAAACGGCAAGATGCGTACCGGTTGGCAGGAGCTTAAAGGTAAGTGGTACTATCTGAACCCCTCAGGCCGGAGCGGATAACGGAAAGATGCTTTTCAATACCAAGGTTGAGGGTTATCCCTGGCCCCGGATGGTGCTTGGCAGACAGCGTAGGCAGATTATGAAAATCTTATTGCTATAGATTCCCTTCAAGGCAGCCTCCTCCAAAAGAAGCGGGCGAGGCCATAGCGGTATTTTTACGGTAGTTCCTGATGCAGAGGTTTTGATATCTCCTCTGGCAGACGGAGGAAGGCACCGTGAAACGCTGTTGGAAGCTTTAGGGGAAGCTTGAAACAGTCCGGGTAAAAGGACCGTTGTTTCAAGGTAGATAGCTCATTACGGTATTCTAACGGAGTAGAGAAATCCCAGGCTGAAACAGTAAATCTCCGAATACCCAACGGGAAACACTGCTAAAAATCACTCGAAAGAATGCTCAGACACACTCAGATACACCGTCGAAACAGACTCGCAATATTCCCCCGAGGATGGAAAGCTAGCTGTTATGGAAATGTCTCAAGCTTCCGGCATTACCTACTGTCTCCGGCGGAAAAGAAATCCGCTGAAAACCGGTAGCTATGGTGTAGGGACAAATGATTTTAGATGCCTACCAAGGGCTGTCAGATCGCTTTTTAATCGCATCGGCGGTTCCGCCACAAATGACGGTGGAATCGGAATGTTAAACGCATTAGGCTTTCGTTTTGCAAAGAGAACGGAGAAAAATCAGCCCACGGAGAAGGACTGAAAGATTTGGCTCCGAGTAGAAAATACTTTGTCGAAGGACTTATTACAATGTTCTTTCAGATTGCCTGTGATGTAAGAATCCTCTTTACGGGGAAAATGAGCAAGTCTTGTCTATGGATTCCAAAAGGCGGAAAACAAAGGAAACTGCTTTCCCAAATGGATCTGGATGAAGCATTATAGTGAGCTTGTAAAAGAATATAACCCTGCTGCCAATTCGAAGCTCCCGGACCTCCGGAGCTGCCGGAGGCTTGGGCTTTGCCTTTTCGCAGTTTTCTTCAGGGAGAATTAAAGTCCGGAGTTTCCTTGATTTTTGGAAACCAAGCTTTCCGAGAAAATGCAGGGAGCCGATTTAGTGATTACGGGAGAAGGAAGGCTGGACGAACAATCCTCCATGGGAAAAGCCCCAATCGGTGTAGTAAAGCTGGCCAAGGCACAGGAATCCCTGTTCATGCCTTTGCAGGGAGCTGTAACAGTGGGGCAAAAAGCTCTGCAACCAAGCCGGAATAGACGCTTACTTCCCATCATCCGCGAGAAATCACCACTTTAGAAGACGCCATGAATAAAGAAAATGCTCGGAGAAATTTAGAGGACACCGTTGAACAGGTGATAAGGCTCTACCGCCTACGGCATAAAAAGTATTAAAGAAAAGTGGCTGTAAACATCAAAATATAGAAATTTTCGGCAATATAGGTCTGAATGAGGGGTAGTCTGAGTCCCATCGGTACTACTGAAAGCGAGTGAAGCGAAGCTTGAAGTTAGTACCGCTATGTGGCGAAGCTAGCGAGAGCGTGCCCCAAGTTCAGACCTATATTGATTAGAAAATCTATTTTGATTTTACAGCCACTTTTTACTATGGAATCTTAGCGTGCCCCGATTCCGAAAGCTGTCCTGGCGAAAAGCTTCTAGTGCTTTTTCACAGTTCTCTATTTTTCTTCGGCATGGAATGTACCGCTTCTCCGAATACATCCTCCAAAGCCTCTCCCACTCCCTTCATTGTAGGTTGGTGAGCTCTCATAGCCTTCTAGCAGCTGCTCTACTGTAAAGCCGTTTGCTACAGCATTGCCGAATTCTCGATCATATCGGTAGCTCTTGCACACATCATCTGTACGCCCACAACTGCATGACTCTTGCTGTCGGACAGAATCTTGATAAATCCACGCTCTTCCTTTGGAAATCATGGATTTTCCGTTTTCCGCTCATCATGAACTTACCCACATTGATTTCTAAACCCCTGCTCCTTGGCGATGGCTTCCGTAATTCCAACGGAGGCAATTTCCGGTGAGGTATAAACGCAGCCGGGCACCACATTCAATCAATCGCTTCTCTGTGCCCTGCCAGCTCCTCCAAGAGGCAAATGCCCCTGTGCGGAAGCAAGGTGGGCAAGCTGTAAGCCCTTAATCAGGTCTCCGATGGCATAAACATTGTCCATGGAGGTCTTAAAGTGCTCGTCTACCACCACTCGGCCTCTCTCCATTTCCAGTTCAACCCCTTCTCCGAAGAGTCCTGGGTATTGGGCACACGGCCCCACTGCAGCAAAGCACATACTGAGAAGTTACTTACCGGCTTCATCCTTCTCGGTATAGAAGCAGGAAACGCCCTCCGCTTCCTTTTCCACCTTCTCTACCTTAACGGAGGTATGGATATCGATGCCTCTCTTCTTTAAAATCAACTTCAAATTCTGAGAAATATCCTTATCCATGTTGGCCAGAATACTGGGCAGAGCCTCCAGAATGGTAACCTTGGTTCCCTAAGGAGGCGAAAATGGAGCAAACTCCACACCGATTACTCCTCCGCCAATGATGCTTTAAGCTCTTGGGTACTTCTGTTAACTGGAAGAGTTCATCGCTGGTTAATACTCCCTTCGCTATCAGTCCCGGGAATCGGTACTAAGGCGGGCTTTGATCCAACTAGCCAAAATCACATGCTTTTGCCTGATAATTTCCTGCTCCTTCTCCACCGCTTACTGTAACGGAAACATCCTTCTCTAAAGTTCCCAGTCCTTTCAGGTAATCAATGCCGTTGGACTTAAGGAGTTGCTCTACTCGCCTACCAGCTTATCGATAATATCACGTTATATTCCAAATCTTGCCGTAGTCATAGGAAATATTCTCTGCAAAGATGCGTACTCCTTGGCATTTTGCATTTTCTCTGTAAAGCTCAGTGGCATGAACCACCTTGCTTTGGTAGGAATACATCCTCTGTTTAAGCGGGTTCCTCCCACTCTGTCCTTCTCTACCACACCGCTGTCTTAAAGCCCTAATTTTGCAGACTTTAATGCTTGCTACATATCCGCCGGGACCGGCTCCTATGATAATCATCACAACTCATAATTGTTACTCCCCTAATATTTGCTGTCTCATCGTTTCCAGAGCAATACCGGCTTAGTATACTTACAATCTCCCGCCTTAATTTCTCTCTCCCTTAACGCCCATCTAGTTTATGAAGAAGAGCTGTTACATAAAGAATCCTTCAAAGAAGAAACCCGAGTTTTTGCTTGTTTCGATTAGCTATTGCTTTTTCAAACAAAACCTTATTCGCCTCTCTTTTATCCTTATATAACGCTCTCTAATCATCTACTTTATTTTACTTTCTTTTCGAAATGATATATCGGCTGCCTCACTTTTTTCGAAATGATGTATAGGCTTTTTGCTTTACTTCCACTCATAACGAAGTACCGGCTCTCTTGCCGCCTTTCACTTCATCGAATCTTCCTACCGAGTGGTTACAGGAGCGTTATGAAGCGCCTGGGATTGGTCTGAGTGCTTCCTCATAAAGCTTTCTGAAAACAGCTACAGCATCGTCAAAGTTTCCTTGGACTCTGTCTCCTGTAGAGCTCAACCATCAAAGCTTCACGAGACGATAACGGGAAGTACATTGTGGGCGGTGCATTCCGTTATCCAACAGGGCTTTGGCAATGTCCATTGCAGAAACCCCTGTCTTTTGCTTAGATCCTCTAAGCTCATAACGAACTCATGCATACAAACCCTTGATTATAAGCCATGGTATAAGGTCTTCCAGCTTATTCATCATATAGTTGGCATTTAGCACCGCATTCTTACTAACATATGGAATTCCCTTCTTTTCCTAAGGTCTTGATATGAGGTTAATGCCCCAACCACTACTACAAGAAGTTTCCGTAGAAGGCCTTCATGTCTCCGATAGACTTTGGAGCCTTCACAAACTTCTTCGTACTGCATCTCCGTCAACCAGATATCCGGGCATGATCAGCCAGAAGCTTCTTACATCCAACAGCGTCCACTTCCGGACCTCCGCCACCGTGAGAGGTGTGAGAAGGTCTATGGAGATTCAAGTGAATAACGTCAAAGCCCATGTCTCCGGGACGAACAACACCCATGATGGCGTTTAAGTTGGCACCGTCATAATAGTTTAATCCCGCCGCAATCATGGATTAACTGTGTCTCTGAGATATTTTCATCGAAAATACCTACGGTACTGGGGTTGGTCAGCATCAAGCCAGCAACATCATCCCCTAAAACCGCCTTGAACTTTCTCCATATCTACACAGCCATGCTCATTGGAAGGAATGGTTACCACCTTGTAGCCCGCCAGTGTAGCGGGTTGCGGGGTTGGTTCCGTGAGCCGCATCAGGAATAACAATCTTGTTTCTCTTAAAATCCTCTGCTCTCATGGTAAAGCCTTAATCAGCATGATTCCGGTGAACTCACCGTGAGCACCTCCTGCAGGCTGAACCGTTAAACGGTCATACCGGTTACTTCACAAAGAAGGTTTCAATCTCCTGGATTACGGAAAGCAACCCTGTACGGTGTGCTCCGGCTGCAAAGGATGAATCTCTGCAAAACCGGGTAAAGCTGCCATATCATCATTAATCTTCGGATTGTACTCTCTGCGGCAGGAACCCAAAGGATAGAAGCGTCATTTGACACCTCTACACTTTTAGCAAGCTCTGTGTAATGTCTGCTGATTTCTGTCTCTGAGATCTCCGGCAAATGTAATTCAGCCTTTTCTTTTGATCCTTTGCAGAACATCTACTACTTCCACATCACAGGGAGGAAATAAACTGCAGTGTCTGCCGGACTGCTTTTTCTCGAAAATAAGCATTACTTCACCTCCTTTAAGATTTCTACTACACGTCCCATGGAAGCCTTATCATTAACTTCCGTACAGCACCATAGAATTCTCTTTATCATCCAGAGGATATCCGTAAGGATACCTTCCTTCTCAAAAGCATCCAATGCCTTCTTAGGAGGATAGGTCGGACTCTGTTACGAATTCATTAAAGAAACTCGCTTATACTGTAGCTTAAAGCCAATCTTCTCTCAAAATTCCTTTGGCCAAATAATGAGCCTTGGAAGTAGACAGACTTTGCCGCTTTCCTTTAAGCCTTCCCTTACCTACTGCTGCAAGGTAAAGCGCTACAGCTAAGCACAAAGTGCCTGGTTGGAACATACGTTACTGGAAGCCTTTTCTCTACGGATATGCTGCTCTCTGGCCTGCAAGTCAATACAACCGGTTCTTCCTGATGATCCTCTGCCCTACGATCTTCCGAAGATTTCTCTTCGATCATCGGTATGCCATGATCCCAAGGTAGTTCGAAAGCAATGGGAAGTCCTGAAAGGCTGTCCGTCACCAACGGCAACATGCCCCGGCTCCATACTCCTGGAGTCTTAAGAACACCAAGAGAAATGGGATGCGCTCATAGCAAACTTTGCCCTGCCTCATGGGCAATCTCAATCTTCTGTGCATCCTCCAGATTGCCGTAGAAATTCGGATGCTGGATGAAAACTACGCAGACTCCGCATCTGCTCTTAGCCTTCAAAGCCTCCACGTCTGTCACACCAGTCCTTCTCCGGAATAATCTCTACCTGCATACCATTACCGCGGCAGTAGGTCTTGATGGTTGAAATCGTGTCCGGATGCATCAGAGCGGAAATCAAACGCCTGCTTCTCTCTCTCTCTCGCATTACCACTGCCTCAGCCAGCCAGCTCCGTCATAAACGGAGCGTTGGATACGTCATGCCGGTCAAGTCGCAGATCGTGGTCTGATATTCAAAAATAGATGTCAAAATACCTTAGCTGGTCTCTGCCTGATACAGGGTAGTGTGCGTCAAGAAATTCTCTTTACCAATCACACTCTTTTCACGATAGAGGGATAAAAGTGACGAGTATGCTCCGGCACTCTGAAGATAACCGGGAACACTACGTTTCTTTGCCCGCCAATGCATCATATCTCTACGTACTTCCAACTCGGATAAACCGGCAGGATAGAGCTCGCATTTTACTTCTGTGGAATATCTCTAAACAGGTCATCAAAGGAAGAAAAATCCAGCTTTCCTGCAGCATCGCCTTCTGCTCCGCGTCGGTATTGAGAATGTATTTTCCATAAGTCCACCACCTTTCTTTCGGATAGTTTCTTCTCTTTAGAGGATAGACCCTTTTTCCCAGTTCAGTCGCTCAGAACTACATGCGATCTCTCTTTACAGTGTCTTTAAGAACTCCTCATACTCTTCTGCGGAAAAGAAAGCTCTTCCTTGCTCTGTAAACATCCTGCTTGTAACGAAACCATGCGTGCCTCATAGGGGAGCACTGTTGATAGTCTCAGGAGCATCCAATACCAGCCTCGTTGATTGCACTAACCACACCGGTTAATGGAGATAATACGTCGGAAACAGCCTTTACAGACTCAGCATCAGGGAGAGGACTCTCCCTTAGTTACACTGTCGCTTCTTCAGGAAGATTTGCTACAGAAACCAAATCTCCTAATTCGCTGACTGGGCATGAGTCGATGGCAATCTCACGTGATGCCCTCCGCCTTCCTCCTTAACCCACCTCGGTCCTCTTGTATACAGCAGTAATCCTTTCTTCTGAACTGCCATCTTTTCCCTCCTTAAAATGAGTAGTGTTGATTAAACTGCTGTCTTATATAAAAATGGATCTTCCCGAAAGAAAATCTGATTTTTAAAAATTTGCTTTTCTTCAGAGTATTGCTCCAAAGTCTGCAATCTCTCTTGAAAATGTTTTCGCTTTCTTTATTTCGCTCTCTTGTAGAAAGGAAGCGCTACCACTTCTACGTCCACCTTACGTCCCCGAACGTCTACCTGAAGCTGAGTACCCACCTCTGCATACTTTGGGGATCGATTAAATGCCATTCCTACCGGATAGTTTAGAATGGGCAGTGGGTTCCGGAAGTGGTCTGACCGATCACCTGGTCTCGCCTAAAACGTCCTGATGCTCACGGATAATGCCTCTGCCGAACAACCTCCAGGCCGACTTCTCTTAATCTTTCGGCTCTCCTTTAGCTTTCAATAGCAGCCTTTCCGATAAAATCAGGCTTATCCATCTTTACCGCAAACTTTAATCCGGTCTCAAGGGAGTGATTTCATCGTCCATCTCATGACCGTAGAGAGTGCATAGCCGCTTCCATACGAGGGTATCTCTGGCACCAAGTCCGCAGGAATCAGTCCTCTTCTTTTCCTGCTGCCAGAAAGCTTGTCCACTCTCCTCCAGCCTTGCTGCTGTCCAGATACAGCTCTACACGTCTTCTCCGGTATAACCGGTCTTGGAAGCTGACTACAGGGAATACCGTCAACACACTAGCATTAAATACGGCATGGTAATATTTCTTTGAGGAATATTTTCTTCGGAGGTCAGCTTTTCTGATGAATATCCATAGCCTTAGGGCCTTGAAGGAGCAATCTGGGCATAATCATCGGATACATTGAGTGACTCCACATCCCGAACTTATGGTGCAGCCATCCAGTTGAAGTCCTTCTCACGGTTGGCAGCGTTTACAACGATGAAGTAGTCGTTGTCTCCTTTCTTGTAAACGATTAAATCGTCTACCACACCGCCGTTTTCATTACACATCAGGCTGTATCTTGCCTGTCCGTCCCACCATGTTCTCAAAAGTTATTGGTTAAAGAAATCTTCTGAAGGATTGCTAATGCATCCTGCTAAAGTATCTCACCCATGTGGGACACGTCGAAAAGTCCTGGCTTCGGTTCGAACAGCCATATGCTCCTTGATTACTCGGTCTGCTCATACTGAACAGGAAGAAGAAATCCTGCAAAAGGAACAATCTCCGCCTGCCTTCACATGCGCTTCATACAACGGTGTCTTTTAATTCCTATAAACTACCTCTTGTTTTATGGTGATTTTATCATCATGCTTTTTCCCCATCCCCTGACCCCCAACATCTGAACATCCGGAAAAAGTAATTACCTTTTTATTATATCTTTTTCAATGTATAAAAATAAAAATATATGGTTTTTCTCCGGTTCATCCGGCTGCTTGTCCGTCAAAGCCTCGAGCATATCCCCAATCTCAGACACGGGAAATCCGATAGAGCTTTTCCCTCAAGCCTCTTTCCGTAAGAGCCCCTTTAAAAGGGAAACTGGTCAAAAGGCCAGTCCTACAAAGACTCTACATGATTTTCCTCCGGATCCAGAGGTACTGAAAAATCTCCGAATAGAGAGCTTCCTGCATTCTGCCCTTTTGAACCTCTAAGGGAAAAATGCATCTTCCCTCCCGGGAAGCGTCCAGTCTTTTTCCATATTGAAACTTCGGATTCTTTCCATTACAGACTGTCCCAGCTTTTGAAAATGAGTCTGGCCAGTTCCTTTAACTCTCCAGAATTTCTTCCTGGAAAGCTCAGAGCGATTGGCGTTTTATTCTCTCCCAAAGTGGCGGAAACCATCAGTTCCTTAAAGGTCCTCGGGAAATCTTTCTCCTGCAAATGGTCGGAGATGTTACAAACTCTCTCCCGCACCGACTGGATACTTTTGGAAATAATCTTTGTATTCATCCACCCTGGTGGAATTCACCATATTTCTCCATATCCGTGGAGCAGGGATCCGTGATGGACAATGCTTTCCCCAAGATGATACTGGGCATCCGGAAAACTTTTCGTCCTTCGATACAGAGGTCGTTTTCTTCCGTTAAATTCTGCCTTAACGGAAAGCTTTCCAGAGCGTCCAAAACCGGGCTTAGTAGGCTGTAAACTCTATCCCCTCTTCTTTATAGCGGTCAATGACAGGTAAACTGCCATCCTCCGGGTCCGTGTAATGGTGCCGCCGCCGCTCATCCTCCCAACCAGATTCATCTTCTGTCTCTCTGGCGTAGGGAAGATTCACTTCCTCCGCCAAATGCTGATACTTTTCCCAGCATCAGAGTAGGGGTGGTTCTCAAAAAGAAAACCGTGTCTTCCAGGTTCTCTTTCTTTCTGGCTAAGTAATATTCCAAACAAAGTTCTCATAAACATCCGTGGACTCTAAATCAATATAAACCATGAACATCTCCAAAAGCTTCCCAAGCTCTGTAGGAGCTTCTGGCTAAGGGAGCGGAGGCCACGTGGTGAAAGCCCTTTAAAGACATTGCTTTATAGCGAGCGAAGTCCTCCCGGAGTGGCATATCTGGGCTAAGGGGTAATGCTCCTTGGTGGGTTGCAGATATTGTCCGATGGTTGTGATATCACAGCCGGTTTCAGCAGCATCATCCATCAGCCTGTCAATCTGCTCTTCCGTCTCTCCAAGCCCTACCATAAAAGCTGTCTTTACCCGGATATCCGGGGAAATGCTTTGACAGTAACGGAGCACCCTAAGGACCTTTCATAAGCCGCCTGGAGACTGAACTGCCCTCTGCAATTCCTTTACCGTCTCACATTGTGATTCAGATACTCCGGCTTAGCCTCCAGCACGATGTCTAAAGGACTCTGTCCTTCCCTTCATATCCGAAATCAGCGTTTCAATGGTGGTGCCGGGGCAAAAGCTCCCCGAATCGCCCGAATGGTTGGCAAACTGCAAAGGCTCCTCCATCCTCCAAGTCATCTCTGGTGGAGCAGGTCAAAACCAGTAGCTGAGATGTGAGCTGCTTTGCCGCCTTAGCCACATTCTAGGCTCTTCTTCGTCCACTGCCTCCGGTCTTCCGCAGCTTACATTGCAAAAAGCGACAATTTCTGGTGCACACGTTCCCAAAATCATAAAAAGGTTGCCGTGTTACCTGTAGCACTCTCCCATATTAGGACAGTTGGCTTCCTTACAAACGGTATTTCAAACGAAGATCCTTCATCAGTGCCGCCACCTCTTCGGTAGCCTCCTGATTGTATCGAACCTTCAGCCAGTCCGGCTTCTTCCCTAAAAGAAGTGAGGGGCGGCCTGTAAATCTCCGCTTCCAATGTATTTCTCCATATCTGCGCTATCTCACTCCCTATCCTGTCCTGCTGTTTTCAATCCTGCCTAGAACGTCTCATCCATCCTTAGCACTAGTCTCTATAATCATTGCTTTTTGAAGGCCTCGTAATCATTACTTTTGGCGGTCTCTATACCCTCGCCCAAGCTGTCTCTTCAATCAAAGCGACCTTCTCCAATACCCTCACGTATCTCTTCTTCACAGCACTGTTCTCCTGCAAAGTTCCCTCAAAGCCGGATTCCACTTGGGTAACCACCTTGTCGGTTTCAATCTCAAAAATCGGTTCCCCCTTCTTTTACGGTCTCCCACCTCCTTCAACCAGGCGCAAACTACCGCTCCTGCATCTCCGGTCTTAACTTCGGAATCACAATTTCTTTCTTCATCTTCTACTCCTTCTATATGCCAGAGACAATAGCTTCTCTGCATTCCATACTGTCTTGATTCTGTAGCCTTCTCCACCAAAATCGGAAAACTTTTCTTCAAAAGAGCTCTAAAGAAAATGGCTGACCTCGGAAAAGTGCTCTGACTTCCTCTTCTGAAAAATAAGGGACTGTATCAGTAAAATCTTTCGATTCTTCCTTCCGAGCCTGATAACTCGATCTGTATCTTTTTCTCCTTGAAAAATACCTTCCTTCTCAAAAAGAGAAAATGAGGGTCTTTTCCATGGGTCCATTCCCAAGAATGGTATTTTTCTCCCGGCAGATCCTCTCCTCCGCCTTTTTTCCGCCTCTCGTAAGAGCTAAACAGGTTTCAGCTTAGCTCCCATGGATGCCATTAAGGCTTCCATAAAGCTTTCTATGGGAGGAACCTCCGTGAAAGGACATCCTTCCTTTCCTAGTCTTCCCAGGATTCACTGATATTACAAACCTGCAGATCGCTGAGGGGAGAAAGCCTTCGACTGAATGTGACTGCTGTTCTTGGTGGTAATCTCATCGAAGAGACTGAGCTCTCTCTGCATGTATAGAGCAGGGTCCCATGGTGTAGACCTGTGCTCCGGTGAGCCTTTTTGGGCACTGCCGAGATCTCTTTCCCTAAGTGGCAAATGTCGGAGCATCTGTCCTTCTCCGCCTTAATGCCCAAGCTTCCGTAAAAGCTTCTATCACGGATCAGGAGAAAGTCGTCATACTCTCAAAAGATCTTTGTTTCTTTTCTTCGCGCTGCTGAATTCATTGCCTCGATCATGATACACCGTGTACGCGCCGCTGCTACTGCGCATCAACCGAGATCCCTCTTTCTCAGACCGTCGCATAAGCTCACTTCCTGGCTGATGTTTTGATAGCAGCCACGATCACTGCCGGACGATTCCGCCAAAGAAGGACTCATCAGCTCCGTTCTGTTTCTGAAATAGAGTATTCTATCCAGGGCCTGGTTGTAAAAGGGTCCAAGGAGGGATTTGATGACGATTCCAATCATAGGCTCAGCTCTTTCTATCCCGAAATTTTTTCATTTTCGGAAAACAGTGAGATTTTTCCTCTACAATATTCATTATAAACATTATTTATAAAATGTCGATATAATAGCGCTAGAATTTATAATAATCAGTATTTAAGAGGAAAACTTGTCTATTTTGACTATATTTCCTTAAATACTGTTGTACACTTTTATTTTGTTTAATTATTAACAAATTGGCTTTTACAAAAGAAAGCAAAGTTTCATTTTCCGAAGGATTCAACATCACATAATCCAAAGCCTGATGCAAAAGTTTCCCATAGCCGGCCCGGCTTGAACTCCTATAGACAGTAAATCTTCCTTAATTGCCAGATTGGAAAGGGTATAGCAATCCTCCTCCTGAATCTTTGAAGCCATGAAAGTCGAAGCTGCACCTGCTCCATAGCCTTCCCGGGTATTGGAAACATTTTCCAAAAGGAGCGCCTTGGTATCATAAAAGTCCTGAATCAGTTCAAGTCCGTACCGAGAAAGCTGCTCGAAGGGATAGAGAATCCGCCTCTTCCAAAGAAAATATTCACAAAGGCGGAAGCCTGATCAATACATTCTGATCCAGCTTCAGCTCTTCCAAAATCTCCTTGGTATTCCGGCAGGTGCCTTAACAGAAGCCCCAAGCGCAGGTACTTTTATCCTTGGCATTTTCAAAGAGAAGGAATACCCGCTTCTCGATTTCCGAAAAATGCCGTGTCACAAAGTCGGAAAGGCTGGTAGAAAGCAGCCACCCGCTCCGGTGACGGCTACATAAAGCTTCAACTCCACTGCGATGCGTCTTTGAAACCTTCCTGAGATTTTCCCGAAGAGCCAGCATGGCCTGAAGACAGTCCGCTTCATCTGAAAATCCAGCTGGGCGGAAAACGACTTCGCATCATACGTAAGGCGTCCTCCGTAAAGCGTTCCTCTGCCCTTCCTCCACGGTGCGAACCCTTTATTTTCGTCTTCGTCCATGATAGCAGTCTATGATGCCCCGATCCATATGGTAGGCCATAGCATTGATGGTGAAATCCCTTCTGGCCAGATCCTTCCAGGCTTCCGGTAAGGATACTGCCTTGGGATGACGCCATCCTCTGTAAATGCCTCCACCCGTAGGTGGTTACCTCAAAGGCTCTGCTCCTCTCCGGCTTCCCGGGGCTTAGCAGAACCGTCAGTGCCATGCTCGATTCCCGTATCAATGGTATTGCAAAGGGATTTTACGACCTCCGGCTTAGCAGAAGTCGTAATATCCCAATCTTCAGGTTCGTCCTGTATAGTCCTGAACACATCCTCCGACAGCATAGGCTTCGTACCCTGCCTGCTCAATCTGCCGAATAATGTGTTCTACCTTGGGAACGGTGATTTGTATTGCTTCTGGATCTTTCATCCATTTTCCTTTTTAATAAGCTCTCCCCAGTAAACCATCTTTGTAGCAGGCCTTCCGCATACTACGCAGGTATCGGCAATCTTTTCCTGCTTTGCAGGAATGCAACGGGAGGTAATACCGGAATACTCCTTGAGCTTTTCCTCACACTCTCTGCAACCGCACCACATGGCGCGAACAACCAGCTTCTTGTCCATGAGGCTACCAATCATCCAAGCTCGGCATCTGTGGTTCTTTCCTTCTGGAAAGTTAAAGCTCTATTATACATATCCTTCTGAATCTGCTCCAAAGCTTGCTTTCTTCCACAAGATTCCTAAAGGATACCACAATCTTCTCTCTGGTGTCTCTTCTTACCAGTACCACCTGTCCTGCTTCGATATCCTTCGGTCCGATTTCCAGACGAAGGGAATTTCTACCTCACTGTCCGCAAACTTAAATCCGAGTCTTGTCGGAATCATCCACCTTCACCCGAAGTCCTGCATCCATCAAGGTATTCATCAAATCAAAGGCCTTGTCCAGTACCCTTCCTTTTGCTGGATAGGAATGATATTTACCTGTACAGGAGCAATACGAGAAAGAACCAATCGGAATCATCCCCGTGAACCATGATTAAGGCACCGATGGTTCTTGTGGTGATAACCCAGGAGGTCTGGTGTACCGGCTCAACGGTATTGTTCTGCTTAAATACTGCACCGGAATGCCTTGGCAAAGCCGTTCCGAAGTTGTGAGGTAGCACACTGTAAGGCCTGTCCGTCATGCATCAAAGCCTCTACCGTATAGGTAGCAATCGCACCGGCAACCTCCTTATCGGTCTTACGGCCCTTTACTACAGGAATCGCCAATTCATTTTCCAAAACATCCGCATAGATGTCCAGCATTAAAAGGGTTCTCTTCCGCTTCCTCTGCTGTAGCGTGAACGGTATGTCCTCCTGCCATAAGAACTCTCTGGTTCTTAAGAAAGGTCTGGTGGTCTTCTCCCAACGAACTACGGAGCACCACTGGTTCAGAAGCTGAGGAAGATCACGATAGGACTTTACCACCTTGAATAATAGTCACAGAAAAGTACCCCGGAGGTAGGACGAACACAAAGTCTTTCCTCCAGTCTCTTGGAACCGCCGGAGGTAACCCATGCTACTCCGGGCAAAGCCTTCCACATGCTCACTCTCTTTTTCCAATAAGGACTGGGGGATTAACAGCGGCATAGAACAGTTTTGTACACCTGTAGCTTTAAACGGGAATCCAGAGCGCCATAATATTCTCCCAGATAGCATAGCCTGCAGGTCGAATAACCATGAAGCCCTTTACAGAAGAATAATCTGTAAGTCCGCTTTTTTACTACGTCGTGATACCACTGCGCAAAGTCTTCTCACGAGTAATTTGCTCACTAATTTCTTGTCTGCCATAACTGTTTCCCTTTTGATATTGTTAAAAACTATCCTTTAATATTACATGATGAATTTTGGATTTGCAATCTTTATTCCCTATAAAATATTTTATCTATAGAGGTACGCTATGATGCAGTATGAGTCGGTAATTGGGGAGGCTATCACAGCCTCGCTTCGTAGTGAAGGACTGTATTTTGTAACGACAGCTTTTATGCAGAATAGGTCTGTATTCGGGGCACGCCTGCTAATCTCGCTATGACTGAGCAGTGGTTTTGTTAACCACTGCTCACTTTGTTTTGCAAAGCAACTTCTAAAAGAGTTGTCTGAGCGTACAGGGGTACTGAAGAAAGTACCTCTTAGCAGCATACTAACTTCAAGCTTCGCTATTTCGCTTTCAGTAAGTACTGACGGCCCAGATTGCCCTCTTACAGACCCATTCTGCACCGCTTCATCTATTGATTTTACAGTCCTTCACTTCGCCGGCTTTCGGTAAGTATCGGGCCCAGGTTGCCCTCTACGGACCCATTCTGCAATAGCTTTATTTATTTTAAGATAAACCATACTTTACAGGATCTTCTTCATCAATCACAGTGGTTGAAGCCGGTAATCCATGCGGAACCGGTAATCTGAGGAATAACCGCATCGTAATCACCCACCTTGGTGGTTCCTACGATTTCTCCTCGAAAATGGTGCCCAGGATGGACTCATAGAAGAACTTATCTCCTGCTTTAACTCACCCTTTGCGAAAAGAGTAGCCAGTTTGCACTGGTTCCTGTTCCACAAGGAGAACGGTCTACCTGTCCCTGTCCGAATACTACGCAGTTCTTTAAGGTCGCGCCCTTGGTCTCTGTTGTAGACCACCATTCTACTAAGTCTCCATATGGATATGGGAAAGCAATGGATGCTGTACAGGAATCTCCTTGTTGATGATGTTCTTAGCTGATTCCCAAAGCGTTCAGCTTATCTGCATTTTCCGGCTTAATCTCTACACCGATCTGGTCCACCTTCACGATAGCGAAGAAGGATCCGCCGAAGGAAATATCAAACTTAATCTGCTGCAACCCGGAAGCTCTACCTCCTGATCTCTTGTATAAGAAAGCGGAAGTTCTGAAGCTTACCTTCTTAGCCTTGCCGTCCACAACGGTAACTTCACCGTGGATAATTCCTGCAGGAGCCTCCCTGTACAATCTGGTAATCGGCTCTGTTACAGGAACGATACCGGTCTCTACTGCAACGGTCAGCACCGATGGTTCCATGTCCGCACATGTTCAGGTATCCGCCGCCATCCATAAAGATAATACCGTAATCGGCCTCATCCACTGTAGGTTGTACAAATGGAACCGAACATATCGTTATGTCCTCTCGGTTCCAACATAATAGCGGTACGATAATCCATATTGTCCTCAAGCCACTGCTTCTTCTCAGGCATAGTCTTTCGGGGATTTTAGGACTCCACCTACTACGATTCTGGTAGCCTCACCGGCTGTGTAATCAACTGCGTGAATACTCTTGCTGAATTTCATGATGCTTACCCCATAGTTTATTTTTATAGGAAAAGTCGCCCCAAGACGACTTTTCCGATTCTTAACAAGTAATGGTTCAATCCCCGTCATCTTCCGTCCTATGCCGCCTGCTTCTTTTCCTTGCTAAGGAATAGAACATGGTTGCTGGTGTAGAACATAACGCAGATAACGATAATCTTTAAATGTGAGAGGGTAATCCATGCTACTCTGGTTGCTACAAATACACCCAAAGAGCCAAAATGGTTCAAAGCTACCTTTCTATTGTAGCTGCCTTCCTTTACGAAACGAACGGAAGCAACTGCATAAGGTATGCAGGATCCCATCATGATGGGAAGGCAACCTTCGGTCCATGCCCAATACGCAAAACCAGGCAAGACAAGGTATAAGCCAACCCGGCAGTCATAACTGCGCCTAAGATGAAGTTAATTACGATAGCAACAATAGCTTTTATTCCGCTGAGTCCGATGGCGTTCCTTCTACGACAACATTCGCCACCGTACGACGATGTCGAAAACCGATTACTACCATGGCAACACTCCATAACCAGCCGAATCATCTGCTTGGAAAGCTTTGGAAATAATTCCCGCACCAATCCATGCAACCGGATCATAGTCGCAAGCATCATGCGCAACCACTGTGACAGGGCTCTACTTCCACTCCCTGAATAAAAGAGGAAGGCCTCCATAACGACAGGAATAGTACAAGCTACATTCACAGGTGCCGGGAATCAGCTTGTCATCCACCTGCTTTAAGCTCCCTTTGTAAAGGAAGCGCCCGGAGCGAAGCGATCCGACACCGAATACTGTCGAAGAAGTTAATTCCAAAAACCGATAAGCACCACCACCGCGGTATTAGCTTTCCTTCTCCATGCTATCCTTATGCGTCAGTAAATCCTTTTACAAATGCGACTATAAGTGCTAAATGCCCAGTATCACGAGCAAGCCTACAGTAAACTATTTGTTGAGCATTCATAATCTTTCTCCCTTGCAAAATCTTTCACAAAGAGACTCTCAAGCTGCTCATTCATTGTGAAATAATTCCCAATTGTTCTTTCTCATTTTAAGACGAAAATGCTACTGTCAATCTCCTATTGAGAAGCGGTATACAAAATAAAAACTTTTATAATTTTGTCATTTTATTTCTTAACGAGATATCGCACGCGTAGTGTAAGATATCTCGTTTAGTTCTCATCTTCGATAAGCCCGTTTCACATATTCCAATCTGGCGCTGAGATTCTCCAGCATGGCATCCAGCACAGCGCGCAGCCGTCATGGCCTGCACCACCACATATTGGCCCGCTCTACCACCGTGGCGATCGTGTGACGTCCCTTGATGGCGATGGTACTCTTTCTCCGCTTCATTTACCGTTTGCTGGGCTTGGAAATGGAAGGTGGGCTGAAAGCTTGGCTCTGATACGAATGGCGCTTCCGTCACTCATTCCTCCCCAGAATACCGCCGCCATGGTTGCTGCTCTTTTCACTTTTCCTCGGAAGGAAGTAGTTCCTTCCCAGCAAGGAATGAGGACAACTATCCTTCCCCGCCGCATCCCGCTCTTCTCTCTCTCTGGATTCGTAATCGCCCTTCCATAAGGAAAAATGCATCATTGTTCTCGTGAAGCCAAGGCTCTTTGGACACTGGATGTCGTCTCCGGATTTCCACCTGACTTTACTGCACGACGGACATCACGGCCTTTGCCAGAGGCATCCAGCTTATCAAAAACCGAAGTTCCCCGATGCCGGCAGGAAGTCCTTCCACCAGACATTCCACCACTTCCTCCGGCAGAATCTGTTCCCTTAAGGAGAATCTTCTGTTCCGCCAAAAGCTCCGCCCTTCTGCCGATCTTCCGTCAGGGAAATGCCGGCAAGCTCTGATGACTCTGGCCCGGACGGAAACCCCAGCTCCAAAAGCATTTTCTTGGCAATGGTCCCGCCGCCACTCATGGCAATGGTTTCCTTCCGGGAGGAAACGACCTCCCCGATAATCCTGAAAACCGTGCCTGGCAGCTGCAATCCGCATGGCCCAAGGAAAGGCATGGGCAATCTCGCGTACTTGGAGCGCCGATCCTCGCTCCACACGACCATGGCAATGGACGTGCTCGGTGGTCCCTCAAAATACCGGAAAGAATCTCTACCTTGTCTTCCTTCCTCTGGAGTCATCTTCAGATTCTTCCCAGGACGGCGCCGTTCCAGCATTTCCTGAATATCCTCCTCCGACAGGTGCAAAGATTTGCGGGCAGCTGTCTCACAACCACCCCCAGGGCCTCCACCGGATCTCGCCAAAGGTACTGATATGAAATATTTTTCCAAACTCGACTTTCCAGCCATTCCTCACCCCCGACACTCTACCATACAGATGCTGTTTGGTCTCATCCACTTCCAGCTCTCTCTTGCACACATGGTTAAAAGTCCCTGCTCATAATCAATGTTGAAAAGGTATGGTACTGCTTATTGTTGGCTACCGCAAGGTGCTTTTCATCCGGAAAATGCAGAAGTCCTTAGATATTCGCTGGCGATAGGAAGGCTTCCTTCATGGTTAAAAGCCCTGTCTCTTTATCTCTGTCATAGATGGTGATGGTATTAATTCCCCGCATTGGACAAAAGATGAGAAGCATCCGATCCGAGAAAACGCATCTGGCAAGCGGCAATTATAGGTGCCTTATCGTTATGGGTGGAAATGGTCTGCAGCTTCTCCAGCTTCACCTCCGAGTCCTTCTCTCCTCGAAAAATGATACACATCCACCACATTTTTAATTCATACAAAAGATAGAGGTAATTCCTGTCCGCAGAAACGGAAATGTCTGACCGATTGCAGTTCACATCGCAAAGTATCCACCTGTCGCATCTTCCGATCCGCCTTGTCGAAACGAAATATTTTCACCTGATCAATTCCTAACCGCCACCAAAATGAACTTCTGGTCATCCGTCACGGGAGCAGGAACATGGGGCGAAGGTACGCCCGCCACGGAACCGATACCCTGGTCATAAACGCTGCTCTACAATCGGGCCTACAGAACCGTCCTCTTCAAAGAGAGCAGGTGGACTTTCCGTCATGGTAGCCGGACACCATCAGGTATTCCCCTTCTTGTCTACGGTGGCAGCCGCGCATTCCATGGATATTTCTGTATTTAACTTACTCAGGTTTCCGTTATCCAAAATGCGGAAGGAAACAATTTCATCCGCAATGGAATAGAGGGTTCTTTATCGAAACCGCCACATAGGAGGAGTTGTTTACTTCCACCTCTGTTCTTTTTCAAATCTTCCTTCCATATCCACATCACAGATGGTTATGCCTTGCAGAGCGGTGTATGAATAAGAACCGATATATGCTACATATTTTGAGCGCATTTTTCTTCCCTTTGCCTTTTTGCTACACGCAGTCGGTTTTCTTCCCAAAGAATTCCGCCGTTTCTAAACTCCCTATTTTAGCAAAAATTTTCCGAATAAAGCTTTTCTAAAATTTCTAAGAATGAAAAATCCCTCCCTTGGACTGTCTCCATAAAGAGGGGTTCCACAGATCTTTTCAAATAGGGTTTAGAAAACTTTGATCTTTTTCAAATAGGGTTTAGGACACTTTGATTTTCTTCCAACGGTCATTGTACTCTTCGTCCTGTTCTCCCAGATACTGAAGACCTCTCCCTTTTCAAAACTCCGCCATATCCGGAAATACCGTTATTTTCCGTATATTCCGCGAAAGAAGCTTCCAAGGCGCCTACGTTTGGGGTGGTGTGGTAATGTACTGAAATTCTCGCCGCAATATCCGGACGGCAGAGGAAATTAATCCATTTTCCCATTTTCCTTATGCTTGGCGTTCTTGGGAATTACCCAACCGTCCACCCACAGGTTGCGCTTCTCCGAATCACATAGTCCACTTCACGTCCGTGCCTTCCAGCTCTCCCCACATAGAGGATTTCTCCGAGTAAATGACGCCTACCGCCGCTCTTCTCCGATCATCTTGTTCGGACCTGATCCACCACATAAGCCTGTACCAAGGGTCGGCAATCAAACTCTTCATGGCCTCATCCAACCTCTTGTCATCCACGGTGTTCATGGAGTGACCTTCCTTCTTCAACGCCACCATAAAGAGAGTCCCGGACGGAATCCTGCATCAGGATTTCTCCTTCAGCTTCGGATTCCAAAGATCCGCCCATTTGGTGGGTAGGGCACGCCCAGCTCATCCAGCATTCTTTATAAAGAATGCCTACGGTTCCGTGGTATAGGGTACCATGTAGCGATTTCCGGATCGAACTCCGCACATTTCCATATTCTTTTCCGATTTTGATATTGGGAATGTTCTTAAAGTCGATTTCCGCCAAAAGATGGTTCGCATCATCTTCTCAATCATGTATCCGAGGGCAAACCGCATCATACAGCACCTCCCGCCTCGATGACAGGATACATTTCGTTGGTTTCAAACATATCGTAAACCACTTGATGCCGGTTTCGCTGAAATCCGTAATCACCTCCGGGTCGATATACTCTCCCAGTTATAGACATTGACCATTGTCCGTCTTGCTGACCCTCCTCCGACTCTCCTCTAGGACTCCGCCTTCGGTCCGCAGGAGGACAAAGCATGGCGCTGAAAAGAAGCATTGCCTGCTGCCAGAGGCAGAAAAGCTTTCCCCTTCTCTTTTGGCAGCCTTCCTGCAAGCTTTCTTCTTCAGTCTCCTCAAATTGCACCAAAGATTCTTTCCGTATTGTTTCATGCCTTTTCCTCCTTTCTTCCCATAAAGCTCGGGCAAATTAGCGATTAAAAGGATGATAAAGACCGTAACGAAAATCAAGGTGGAAAGGGCGTACATACTGGGGTTGATTCCCTTTCTGACCTCCGCATGACCGGGGTGGAAATGGTGTTGATGCCGCCACCTCTGGTAAAGTGGGTAATGATAAAGTCGTCCAGACTCATGGTAAATGCCAGCAAAAACCGGACAAAACTCCCGGCATAATGTCCGGAAGCACCACCTTGAAAAAAAGCAGGAGGCTTGCTCCAAGATCCAATGCCGCCTCATAGCTCACCTCCGAGCTCTGCCGAGCTTGGGCAAAACGGACAGAAGCACGTAGGGCAGATTAAAGGTAATATGGAAATCAAAATGGTCTTAAAGCCCAGAGGCTGATTTTGAAGGCGATAAAGCAAAGCATCAAGAGATGCAGCTGTACATGATGTCCGCATTCAGCAGTAGTACATTGCTGACACCGATAAATCAGACTTCTGGGAAGCACCTTCATTTTCCGAAGAGCACCGCCGCTATGGTACCGAGAATGGTGGCGATCAAGGCGGACAAAAGGCAATCACAAGGGTGTTTGCAAAGGCCTGCACACATGTCCTCGATTCTAGAACATCTCCACATACCAGCGGAAGACTGAAGCCGGTGGAGGGGCTGCTCTTTCCCGCATTGAAAGGACAGAGGCGGTGAGCATGAAAGATGGGTGCGTAGAGAGAGCACCACGAAAGCGAGATAGGCATTTTTCCAAAAATACGAGACAGATTTCTTTTTCCATCAGAAAATCGCCCCTCCTCTCGATTGTCATGGCGGGACAGTATGGCCATGCTGGACAATGATTAGACTACACTAAGACCGCGGACAGTCCCGAACCCATATTCCAGTTGAATTCTGCGTAAATTCCTACTCGATGACATTTCCGATGAGGAAAATCTTGCGCCCTCCGGAGGAATATTGGAAATATGGCAAGGTGGTCAGCGCCGGCACGAAAACCATGGTGACGCCGACTGATGCGGAATGGACAGGGGCAGGAATCGCTGAAAGAGGGTGGTAGTAGCTGGCCCCAAGGTCGTGAGCGGCATTGATGCAGGCTTGTCGTATCGATTTTTGCTTAAAGTGTATTGTAAATAGGCAGAAATCACAAAGGCAGCAGTCGTAAAACCATACCTGAAAATAATGGCATAGTGTTGATTAGGCTCTGGGCAGGTAAATGCAGAGCCATCAAAACTCTCGTTCAGCACGCCCTTTCGCTCCAAAAGAGGTCTGCCATGCCAGGATGCGGAGTAAGCAGAGTCTATCCACATGGGCAGGATAAAGATAAAGGCCACAAAGAACCCTTTTCCCACCTTCTTGTTCCGAAGCACCATGGCTAAGCGGAAAGGCCAAAAGGAAGCTATAAAATGGTACTGCAAAGGGAGAGAAGCACCGCCAGATACAGCTATGTAGTTCTCCCACATCTTTGTTAAAGTTGTTCGAAAGTAAATGCACCGGTCTTTCGTCTGTAAAGGCATAGTACCAAAACCAAAAGTAAAGTGGTGTCACAACAAATCCACCCATCCAGTATCAGATAGCGGCCAGAAGCCTTGTTCCTTTGTTCTTCAATGCCCAATGCCTCCTCGTTCTGTCAGACTCCGCCGGGCTTATTCACAATCTGAATATTGGAGGGACGTACATAAATTCCCACCTCTGGCTCATGCATTTCCGTGGAGTGTACCCAGCCACTCAAGCTTTCATCCTCCTGATGGTACATTCCATCTCGTATATTTCTCCCTTGAAAATGATGTGGGTCATGGTCTCCTTCAGGGATGGCACGATCGTCTCCCTCTTCCAGGATTTCCACGTCACTCCGGACGAATCACCACATCCACGGTATTTTTCCAATCCCTCATCTATAAGGAAGTTGGCACCAAAAATACGCGCAAACAGTCCTCCAGCATGATGCCGGGGACGATGTTGGAGTCTCCGATAAAGTCAGCTAAAATGCATTTTCCGGTTCGTTAGATTTGTTCGGGCTTCCTGCTTGTTGAATATAACCTGATTCATTACCACCACATAATCCGACATGGTCAAGGCCTCTTCCTGATCATGGGTGACATATATAAAGTAATGCCCAATTCATTTTCAAACGGATAAGCTCATATTGCATCTCCTGCCTAAGCTTTAGGTCTAGCCCCAGGGGTTCGTCAATAAAAGCACTCTGGGTTCATTCACTATGGCTCTGGCAATGGGATTCTCTGCTGCTGTCCTCCCGATAGGAATCCACAGAACGTTTCTCATAGCCTTGCAGATTCACCAGCTTTAAAGCATACTGAATCTTCTCTCGAATATAGCTTTCC
>BNJV01001196.1_pt1 | contig 73841 bp, 136 predicted proteins | sample 8540591 | NCBI WGS metagenome assembly BNJV01 (sample SAMD00202457, study PRJDB9452) | human saliva metagenome | host: Homo sapiens
CCTGTGGGGCATTTTTTTATGCTTATTTATAGGCTTTTCTAAAGGTTTTTGTTCCGTGGATGTTCCGTGAGATAAAAATCTTTATTATTTTTTTCATTATCTGAAACTTCTAATTCTTTTAATGACATGAGCATACGTCTGCATGGTAACAGTTGGGTTAGCATGACCTAATCTTTTACTCACTGATACCACTTGTACACCTTGAGATAGTAAGATACTTGCGTGTGTATGTCTTAAACTATGAAATCTAATTTTTCTCTCGATTTTTCGCTTTTTTTAAGTGTATTATCGAGAGTTTTTACTCCATTGTTAGTAATATCATGGAATACTCTTTCAGTATCCTTTGGGAGTTGGAATAATAATGTCATTACTTCACTCGGAATAATAATAGTTCGTTTTGCGTTTTTTGTTTTACCGTCCGTGAAATCTCTGGTGTGTAATGAGTCGAATCCTTTTTCGATTTTTACAGAATTCGTTTCCGCGTCTAAATTATCCCATGTCAATCCAAGACATTCTCCGAAACGCATTCCGCTTACCATTGCTAAAAGAATAATATATCGAGATTGATACCTTGGATTAATACCATCCAACAACGCTGAGTAAAGCCTTTGGTATTCTTCGAAAGATAAAAATTTACTTTCTTCAGTAAACGCTCTTTCGTCATTCCCTTTGATTTTAACAAATTCACAAGGATTATACATAAGAACTCTGGTTTGAACTGCATGCTTTATTGCACCGCTTGTATAAGTGTGATATTTAGCCACAGATTCAGTCGATAGCCTTTCAGCTAATTGATTAATATATGCTTGATAGCTATCATGAGTGATATCCTTGAGCATGACGTTAAAATTCTTTCTTACATATCTAATGATCATATCTATGCGCTTGGAAACGCCTAATGAAACAGTCCCGTCTTTATACAGTGCCTTCCAATTTTCCATATAATCTGCAAGCAGCATTCGTTCTTTAGCAAAGTTTTTTCCTTGCAGCATCTCGTTCTCACGTAGAATGGAAGCATCCTTGGCTTCGGCTTTAGTTTTAAATCCGCTCTTAGATACTGCCTTTTGTTTCCCGTTCTCGTAATAGTAGACCTTATATGTCCACGTTTTTCCGCGCTTGTATATGCTTGCCATAGTTTACCATCCTTTCTAATTGTGGTAAAATAGGGAATATTAAAGAGCCCTATTTTAGGGTGATTTTTGAACTCACCACACTGTATCCGCCAAGATTAAGAGTGTGGTGTTTTTTTGTTGATAATTGTTTATTTATATCGAAAAAGGTTTCATAAAAAAATTCCTTTCTAAATGCGCAAAAAGGGCCCTCAATTAAATTGAGACCCTTTTCGGTATGGTGCTTACGCGCACCTGTCCATCGATTACGTTCATTATATATGGTCTCAACGTTGAAAGTCAATTGATAAGTAGTAAAATTTAAAAAAATAAAATAAACCTTACTATATGTTGTGTTTTTTGCTCATTTTTTTGTTTTCTATATATAGAATAACTTCATTTGTCTTCACACAAAATTTAATAATATTCTCTCATTTCTTCCTTAACTCCATAAGTAGAAATTAATTTGTCAAATGTTTCTGGAATATCTTGATACTGTTCTTGATAGAGCAGCAGCATTAATTCAGTTGCGAATTTATTAGCTTCTAGCTCTAATTTGCCCTTTCCCCCATAGCAAAAGAGTAGTAACCGATTAAATCTGAAACGATCCATAGCATGTTTTTAATTCATGAGCCATTACTAAATATTTCTCATTTGAATTTTTCAATGAGTTGTTCAATAAAATAATAGGCTCTCCATCGTTTGTAACGATAATTCTCCCTTTTAATCTAGTTGGAAAATCAACATACAAATAACTAATATTTAAGTTATCAGCAATCACAAATGGATTAGCTGTGTGATGATTTTCTACTAAAAATTTTAATATCCAATAATTACCCTTCCTTTTTTTCTTTTAATTTATCCCACAAAACGCTTCTAATAATTGCGTCTACTTTTTCTTTTTCATCTTCAGTTAATTCAATGCCATCGTAAGATATAGCAGTAGTATTTAATTTTAGTGCTTTTTCGATGTCAATAGCGTCTTCTTTAGTTGCCCATGCTGGTGCGTTCGCTTTGTTTGAGTTTTTGAGCGAATCTAGGGTCTACGGCAGATTTTTCTACATTAAAGAAATCTGCAATCTTTTGAACATTACCTGGAATTGGCATAGACGTTCCTTTAACATATCCAGTCAATGTGCTCGTTGGTATTCCAGTATGCTTAGACAATTCAACTTGCTTAGTTCTAGTACGATTAAGTAGTTCATTAATATTAACAGATATTCTCTTCATGATTTCTATGTCATTAGGAGTATATTTTTCCTCTTCCTCGTGCCATTTTTAGCACCTCCTGTTATTCTTTTCTACTATATAATAACGGTTTAAATCGAACTTGTAAAAACAAAAAAATATCAAAAAAATCGAATTTTTTTATAACAAAACTATTGACATACGAATTAAATCGTATTATCATAGGCTCATAAGTTAATTAATTTGAAAGGAGAGTACAGATTTTTGACACAAATTTCACTTAAAGCTGCAAGAGTTAATGTGAATTTAACTCAAAAAAAGAAGTAGCAGAGAGAATAGGAGTTCATCAACAAACAATCGCAAAATATGAGAAAGATAGCACTAAAATTCCTATGAACTTGCTACAACAATTAAGTGCATTGTACAAGGTTGAATTAGATCATATTTTTTTAGGGTAAAAAAATACGATTTAAAACGTACTAAAAATTGCACAGACTTTCAACTAGAAAGGGATTTGAAATGGATAAAAAAACAACAATAAAAAGAGTTTCTAGAATTCAGAAGCAAATTTACAAAAAAAGAGAATGGCACGAATTAAATCAAGTTGTTGACGAAAGACTAAACCAAAAAGCCGACCAATTAAAACTGGACGACTCGGATTTAGTAGTTATCTCAGACAAATTAGAAAGATTTATATAGAAAGGAGGAAATAATATGAGTGCAGAAGCGTTAACGGATATCACAAAAATTGTAGTAGAAACAGACGAAAAAGACCCTAAAACCATTGCAGTCATCACGACAGATGATATTGACAGTGCAGAAGGTTTTAGAGTCAGAATTACACCCTAAATACGATTAGTGTCGAGTTTAAAAAAACAACACGAAAGGAGTAAGTGGAATGAACACAATCAAACCAGAAGTATTAAAAGAGCTAGATGAATTAATCGTTCAACTCATCAAAGATATAAAGGAACAACCAGCTATAGAAAATATAAAAGCTCTAACTGAGTTGCTTTCAGCTAGAGCGAATATGGATTACTAGTCTTCTTTGGATGCTAGCTTTTCATATAAAGTTTTATAAAATTCGAAAACATCCTCAGCAGTACGCTTTGCTGAAGTTTGTCTCGCAATCAAATTATTCTCAATAGCTAATCTAGTCCATTCTGCAGCGACTGACTTAGCTTGAGGTTCAGTTAAGTTTTGCATATTAAACACCTCCTTTCCCAACCTCAATTATAGGCTTGAAAGAAGGTTACAACAATATAAAAAAACGAAAGGAGTTTAAACCATGACACTAGCAGAAAAAATCAGGGAATATTTCAAGAAGAATCCTTCTGCTACCTATGATGAAGTTGCGGAAGCGGTCAAAACAACCAACAGTACTGTTCGTACTAATGTTTGTAGAGACTTAAAAACTGGAAGATGTATCCGATTAGAGGATGGCTCTCTAGATTACTCAACCTACTTCGAAAAAGACATTTTACTAACAGAGTTAGTTGAGTGGAAGAACGAAACCAGACGAGAGTGGGTGGATATGTTAACGAGAGCTGCTGAAAAAGAAACGGATAGCAACACCATGCGTTTGTTAATCAAAGAAGCTAACAAACTCATGAAAGAGCAGTAACGAAGTAAAGGAGGGAAAACCATGGAACAATCAACGCTTGATTATTACGAACCGATATTCTTTGAAGTCGTAAAAAGAAACCCAGAAAAATTTGTTGGATTAATAAAACCATTTATTGATTCGAGAAGTAACCAACGGTGGATAACGACTGAAGAGCTGTGCGAAGCGATTGGAACAAGTTCCAGTTCGTGGCACAAAAGTGAAGTTAGAAACCATCCTGTGGTGGTTGCAGCAAGAAGAACAGATACACGCCCATACAAATATCAAGCGAGCATGATTGATGAAATACAGAGAGTATGGGACGGAAGGAGAAGACGATGAGAACGGAACGAAGACTAAAAAACACAGTACCATTCAAAAAATTCTTAGTTTGGTATATCAAATGGCTCGGAATTGCATTCGGATGTGTTAGTGCATATCTAGCAATCGCATTGATGGTGATGTTGCTTGTAGGGGGTGCGAATCATCAACACACGAAAAAAGTAAACCTAATGAGAGAAGATAAATATATCGAGCCTGATTTCATGGATACATGGAACAAAAAAGCCAGCGCGGCAACGCTGACTAAACAAAAACATTCTAAGGAGATTATAGCATGGATCAACGAATATTGAAACAACATAGTGCTTATCTTGAACCACCTGAAGACAAAGTGTGGGGGTATGACTGGAGAGGACAAGAAATATATCGCGGTGATGCCTACTACGAAATTGAAGGGGATTACGTTTGTGAAGATGATATCGACGAATATTTGAAAGAAGCGTATTTAACCACTTCACTCAAGATTGCGGGTGAGTAGATGGAAGATGTGTATTTAAACGATGACCTACTGGATTCAAAACTGCAAAACGTTTTATACGCAAATAAAGTCATCGGACAAATCAGAATGAAGAATGATTCGTACGAGGTGTATCTATATGAGCCTCAAATAAGAATGACGAGGGTTAAAACCTACGAGGAGGTTGAAGAGATATTAAAAAGCGTATCGAGATCATTAAAAGAACAGAGTCAAAAGTAATTTTAGACATTGATGCGGACTTTGTAAATCCGCTAATTTTTGAACAATACATGGACTACGGAAAGACAGTGGAGGATGCAGCAATGGCGATAGTACAGAACATCCCAAACGTGAAATCATTCCACATCGAACCACAAGGAACACAGAAAGGAATGTTTTATAAATGAATTTATATGAATTAAGTCTCTCTTTTCAAGAAGTACAAAACATGGATTTAGATCCTGAAGTAATGCAAGACACATTAGATAGTATCGAAGATGCCATCGAGAATAAAGCAGAAAAACATTGCAAAAGCTCGTTCGAAATCTCGAATCTGATGTATCAGCCTACAAAGAAGAAGAGGACCGTTTGAAAACGAAACGTCAATCTACAGAGAACAAAGTGAAATGGTTAAAAACGTATTTAGAAGACAACATGAAAATGACTGGAAAAACTAAATTCAAATCAGGAATGTTTAACTTCTCGATTCAAAAGAACCCAGCAAGTGTGAACATCACTGACGAAAAGATTATCCCAGGAGAATTTCTAATTCCACAACCACCAAAAGTGGATAAAACTTCGTTGAAAGAAATCTTGAAGAGAGGAATTGAAGTTCCAGGAGCCGAATTAAAACAAACGGAAGGATTGAGGATTCGATAATATGAGAATTCTAGCAATTGACCCTTCTAGCAATCAAAAGAACACATCGACCACAGGAATTGTTTTATTAGACAATGCTAAATTAGTTGATTATTGGGTTGTGAGTTATGGCATTTCTGGTTTTCGAAAATGGATGGAAGACATCGGTGAAGATATCGAATGTGACGTTGTTGTAATCGAGAAATTCGAAGCTAGGGACAACGACAAAACAAAAGACAATTCAGTATTACAAACCATCGCTTATATACAACTACATTTTCCAGACGCTATCTTGCAGCGCAATGCAGGTTATCAAACGGATATCCCGAATGAATTACTGAAGCGGCTTGGATTATGGAAATTTGAAAAGAGCCATCACCAGGATGTACGTGCAGCAGCAAGACTTGGACTGTTCTATGCTTTGAGAAACGATATTAAGGAAGTCATCGATGATATCGGTAAGGTGGTGAATGAACATAACGTTAAAACTAAGAAAGTGGCAAGCTGAAGCAATTAAAAGAAGCGAGCGGTCAACATACGGAATCTTTCTTGAAGCTCTCGGGGGGCGTGGTAAAACTATCTGCGCTTTAGCCATTGCGAAAGAGAAAAAAACGCTAAGAAAATCATCATCACAAACAACCGTCTTTCGATTCTTGAAGGATGGAAAGAAGCTATTAAAAAGATGAATTTTGATTCAGATGTTGAGTTTATTATCTCGACTGACAGAAGTATTCAAAATTTGCTCAAAAAAGGCTCAAAATTCAACTGTGACGTGTTGATTATCGATGAGTGGCAGAATATGTCATCGGACAATCAAGTGGCCTTATATCGACGTATAAAAGCGAAAAATACACGATAGGTCTTTCAGCTACTCCAATTAGAAAAAAGGACAAAAATTTTTTTACCCACTTGAAAAACGATTTTTTGGGTTTGCGAATCCAAACAATAAATTTGATTGGCAAAAAGCACACGGAAGAATGGTTTACGATCCATTCACTTATTCGAAAGAAAAATGGGAGGACTTTAGAGACTATGAACGCTACGTCAATAATCTTCCAAACTTCTTCAGATGGGAAGAAATTGAAGAAATCGAAAATGCCGTTGAAAACAACGGTTACGAAATTAAGTTCTATCCAGTTACTGTCGAACCTGGAAACCCAGACATGTTGGATAAGTTTAGAAAAATTAAATCTTGTGACCGTAAATAACGAAACGGCAATGGCGAAACAATCTTTTGGACGAAACACGTTTGAAAGGTATCTCAACCAAGCAGGAGTAGAAGTCGATTTCCCTAAAATCAAACCAGTGAACGCTGATACTCCATTGATGTTAAAACTAGATGGATTAGTTGAAAGAGCACCACATGACATGCTGATTGTCAGCAAGTCGAAACAAATTGTAAATGTCATCAAAGAACGACATCCTCGCATTGGAATCTGGACAGGGGATGTTCAAGAAGGACTTGACAGAAAAGTAGTAGTTGCTACGAACCAGGTTCTTGGAGTCGGCGTTGATGGTTTGCAGCACAAATATCAAAACAATCGTTGTTCTGCATCCAGTCGAAGAAGGCTCTGGAGAATATGACGATTACCGCCAATTACTTTTGGCGAATCACAGGAAGTAGACAACAACACGATGTAAACGTGATTGAATTTTTATTACAAGGAGAGCATGAAAAAGATGGATATTTCGGCTTTAGAGCAGTAGCTTTAGAAAGAGAAAAACTACTTGGAAAAAGATTATCCAAGTAGTTAAAAAAACGGCGGAGACCGATTTAGACCTCCATATCAAAGACAAGCATTGCCTATCAGCGAGCATCTTTTAATGATTTCTCGTAATCTTGATAAATTGAGTGAGCAAGTGCAACAAACCAAGGTTCGGCATTCATGATTTTTTTAGATGATGGAAAAAGCCGTCTTTAGTTTCAAGTTCTTTGTCGTGAGCATAACGTAAAACTTCTTTTTGCGAATATGGCTTCAAAATCAAAAGTCGTTACCATCGTCATAGATATTACGGTTACTGGCTCTGACAAGATATTTTTTAAAAGTCATAACCCTATCTCCTTTTATAAGTTGATAGATTTAGTATAACAAAAAAACGGATGAATAAAATGAATTTTAAATTACCAGAAAATAAACCACAAACACCAAAGGATACTCCAAGGAATTACTTTATTTATGGTGAGACCATGAGTGGAAAGTCTTACCTCGCAAACGAGTTTCCTAACCCGATTGTATTAAACACGGATGGGAATGCAGAAGCAAACAGCGTGCCAAGTATCCAACTATTAAATGATAAAGATAAATCAGGGCGCATTACTAACTCAGTGATTAAGCAATTAGGGTGAAATCTTACTAGCTCTACAAACGCAAGAGCATTCATACGAGACAGTCGTAATCGATGTTATCGATGATGTTATCGAGATGATTAAAATCGCGGTGTGTGACGAGCTAACTCCACCAGGAAAACCTCGATTGAAATCATTATCTGAAATCCCATACGGGAAAGGTTATGACTTCTTCAACCAAGCTATTACGGAACTGGTTATTGACCCAAAAAGCGTTACCTATGAATGTGATTTACATCAGCCGTCAAATCTCAGAATATGACGACAACGGAAATGCAACGAAGGACAAGCCAAGCCTTTAAAGATAAGTACGTGAACCTAATCAACGGAAATTCGGATTTAATGATCCATACAGAAAAATCGGTAATAACTACAATCGTGAAGTTGACAGAAAACGTAAGACTTATTATGCGGACCAGGTTGATGACAAAGCGATTTTTGAAAATCTTATCAACAATTAGAGTGCTGTTGAACCACCTCGTAAGCAACAAGCAGCAACAAAGTCAGTTGCAAAAACCAACAAAACAAGAAACAGTTGAAGTTTCTAATAATGAAGATGAATTATTTTTAAAACTAAAGGAGAAATGAAAAATGAGTTTATTAAGTATTGCAAAGAAAATTAAAGAAGATGGATTTGACCCACGTAAAGATAGCGTAAATGGACCTGCAGCATTACCATCCGGTGACTACACAGTCGTATTAAAACGAGTGCAATTCAACATTGCTCCAAGTGGATGGGAAAGTTTAGGATTCACTTTTGAAGTCCGTGAAGGTGAATTTAACGGACGTACTGAATATGTATCTTTTGGAACGTTGTCTGAATGGAATGGCAAAGATTTAACTTGGTCAGTAGAACGCACCATTAAATTCTTTACCAAAAGCGATTGAATTAGCTGGAGACAAGGTTATGAAGAATGACTTTGAAGACGGAAGAGCATTAGCCGATGCATTAGAACGTAAAGCAGTTGGTTCTTACTTCACATTAAAAATCCTAGAAACAAAAGGTAAAGAAGACAAGGTATACCGCAACTATGACATTGAAGAAAATGCTGAAAATGCGATGAATACAGTTGTTGTAGAAGAAGACGATTTACCATTCTAAAAATAAGGTGATCTCATGCACTCAATGAAAGAATATGCGCTGTTGTATCAGCAAAAAGGGCTCTCGGTCATCCCGATTAGTCCTACAACTAAAAGACCATTAATTGAATTTGCGGACAAACCACCTCTTGATGCTGATGAAATTAACGAAGTTTGGAGTCAATATCCGAATGCAAACATCGCACTAAGGACTACAAACTTCTTCGTGATTGATATTGACAAACACGGACAAAGCAGTGGATTTGATTCGTTGAAGAAATGGGAACATTTAAACCTAATTGAGCCCACACTTCAAGCAAAAACGGCATCAGGATAGAAGCACCTATTCTATTTCAAGCGTGATGATATCCACATCAGTCAAATGATTGGATTCCTTCCAGGAGTGGATATCAAAGCGCATGAAAACAATTATGTGTTGGTTGCTCCTTCCGCAACGGATAAAGGGCAATATGAATGGGACATGGAAAAGTCTCCCGAAAAAGGAACGATGATTACTCCTTCACGAGAATTGATTGAAGCGATTATCCAACAATACAAAATCACAAATGGACGTGAATTTGATTACAGCGACGGTTTAAGGTCGTGGGTTAGCAAAAAGTAGAACATCTGGAAAGACAAAAACAACGGAATTGTTCGAAATCATCGCAAATGGATTAGGTGATGAAGGAAACCGTAATGATAAGCTTGCTAAATTTGTGGGCGGATTGTTATGGCGAAAGGTGGATGAAATGGATGTGTTGTCATTAGCTAAAATAGCCAATAGCAACACTCCAAATCCACTATCGATGCAAGAACTAGAAAGAACAGTAGTAAGTATGATTAACAAAGATAGGAGGTGATTGTGATTGGCGAAGTAGTGAGTTTTTACAAGGATTATGAACCAATAAAAAAATAACAACGGAACATTAAAAACGAACAGTCCAGTAAACGTGTTGAACGCATTTAGAGCTGATGATCAGTTAAATTCTATTTAAAGCATAACGAATTCTCTCAAGAACACGAATTAACAAGAGACATCCAACTTGGAAACACGCTTTTGAAAAAAGGAGAGTTGCCTTCGAATTTTGAATCGGTAGTCAAAGTATATTTTGAGAATGTCACGGGTGCAGCGTTCACAAGTCAAGCGATGACTGATGGCATGGAAACCTTCTTATCTGAACGGTCCTACAATCCAGTAAAAGAGTATATGGAAGAAGCCGAGAAAAATTGGGACAAACAGAAACGTATTGGACGAATGCTGCAAGTCTATCTCGGTGCGAATCAGGACCCTCTAGTGTCTAAAAATCGCTGAAATGTGGATGGTTGGTGCTGTTGCCAAAGTGTATGAACCTTACGTCAAATTTGACTACGTTCTAGACTTGGTTGGTGGTCAAGGTGTTGGTAAAACTTCTTTTTTGCAGAAGCTTGGTGGACATTGGTACACGGATGCTGTAACTGATTTTGCAAACAAAGATAACTACGACATCATGCTGAAGCATTTGATAGTGAATGATGACGAAATGGTTGCTAGTGACCGCATGAGTTTTGCGGAAACAAAATCGTTTATTTCAAAAACGAGCTTACGATTCAGAAAACCCTACATGCGCAGAACGCAAGAATTCGCAAAAAAACTTCGTTCTAGCACGCACAAGCAATCACGTTGAATACTCTCAAGGATAAAACAGGAGAACGCAGGTTCTTGCCTGTACTAGCGTGTAACAACAAGCAGAAAAAGCATCCTATGAAAATAACGGATGAAATTGTGAAGCAAATCTGGGGCGAAGCAGTCACGATTTATAAAAGCGGTGTGGATTTGATGTTTGATGAAGAAACAGAAGCACAGTTGGTTGAATATCGTGAGCAATTTATGTTCAGAGACGAGATTGAGCTTCAGATTCTTCAATACTTGGAAATGCCGGTTCCTAAGGATTGGGAAACAAGAACAACAACTCGATCAGTATATTTATACAACTAAATATTTTTGCGAACAGTCCTGACTGGACTTCAGGGGACAACTGATGAATCGAGTGGCTACTCGGGAGATTATGTTCAATCTGTTCCATAAAGAATCGAACGACCAAAAAAACTATCTCGAAAGATTAGTTTTTATTATGGATAATTTACTTGATTGGAAGAAACAATCGTACAAAGTTAACGGAAAAACAACAAGAGGTTATAAAAGAATTTTACCTTAAAAAAAGGTTACACGTATGGTGTAACCTTTGGGTAAAATCGGTGTCTACGTGTAACCTTTTACCACATGTAGTTACACTGTAGGTTACACGTTTTTGCTATGTGTAACCCTTAGAAATGTTGATATATCATCGTTTATAGATACTTTTTATAAAAAAAGTTACATGTTTACATGTTTTTAGAAAAAGTATATTGTAAGTATAAAAGCCTATTAAATCAACATTCTTGTTTTTTTATTTTATATTTTTTTCAAAAAAACGTGTAACCGTGTAACCCTGAGTTAATTTTTAAGAAAAAAACAGTAAAGGAGTGATGCTCATGAATCATATTAAAATGTATGTCATTCGAGATGCTAAATATCCACAATGGTACTTCCAACGTATCGAAGACTACTCAAGTATGATGGGTTATCTTACAAAGAATCATCCACGATATACGCACAAATTTACAACTGACATAAAACGAGCAATGCACTTTAAAACGCCAAATGAAGTCTTGGATTTTATTAAAGAACATTCTATCGAAGGGACTATTGTTAAGGACCCGTATCAAGAACGAGTTAGCAAGGTGGCATTTAAATACATGGGTGAGAATTACGGAGAAGCTATTACGTACATCCATGGAATGATTGAAGATTCAAGTGAGAAGATGTTAGCTGCTTCGAAAGCGTTAAAAGTGAATGCAAATACGTTGATTAAATTTATGAAAGACCCGTATTCAGTTGCAGCTCATATTCGAGATCGAATTGTAGAAAATTTAGTGAATTTAGAAAAGGCGGTGAAGTCAATTGGCTAAAAATGAATTTGAAAAATTAAAAGACGATGTACATTACTTGATTGTGGCTCATTGTAAATACAAGGATATATCAATGTATGAACGAGCGTTGAAACAGTTCCAAAAGGATATTAACTATGGACAATTAGAAGAAATGAGCTATAATGAACGATTTTCTTTCTTGATTGGATTTGAGAGATCGTTGAAGGCGGTGGAAACTATTACTTTAAAAGAAAGTGACAAGCTCAAGAATGCAGCTCGGAGATTAGATAAAACCGCTCGAACAATGTGGACTAATGAGTGCGACTTAAGAAGGAGTAAAAACAATGAAATTTATTCAACTAACAGACGCAAACCAAGAAACAAGAAAATACTCGGTAAACGTTAATAATATCGCTTGTATTGAAACGTATGTAAACGACGACGGAAAGTTGTTTACATGGATACATGGGCTAGGAATTGAAGACGGCCAATTATGTGTTAAAGAAACGGGAGAACAAATTATAAACGCGCTACAACGACAACAAACGATAGAACAAATGTTAAAAATGTTGTGGAGGAGTTATGCACAAATGTATTAAACACACTCAATCACGTAAATTTTTTTAAGAAAAACTATTTAGAATAAAATCGCTGTCGGACAAATGGTTACAAGCGGGACTAATACTAAATAAAGAGCTTAAAAACGGGCTTAATAAACAGCCGAGCAACAAAGGGTTAGAACGATTATCAAAAGCAATTAGGAAATGTAAAGGGAATAACATGGATTTAACGTACAGCTACAAATTCAAAAGACTACATCGTAGAACAAAATGATTTAGGGTATCCACAAACAATTTACAAGTTTCCTAATGGATATGGTGCAAGTGTAATTAAATTCAATTACGTGTACTTTGGAATTGGAATTGAAATTGCAGTATTAAGATTTGATGAAGATGGTAATTGGCACATTGACTACTGCACGCCAATTACGAATGATGTGATATGTGGATTGAATGAAGAAAGCAGAGACTCAGTCTTACAAGAGATTTTTGATTTAGAAAAGCTAAAGGAGGAATAACGATGTGTTTTTGTAATGACGGTGTTTGCTATGGCTATGATAGTGCTTATATCTGTAATACTGTTTGCCTTACTCTTCGGTTTAGCTCCTATCATCGCCTATATCGTTAATTGGATTGGGGATGTTATTACTGAAGCAATCGAATGGATTGAAGATATTTTTAGGAATTAGAAAAGGAGAATGAAAAATGGAATTAATTGTATTTTTTTAAAAAAATGGAGACACTCTTAAATTTGAAAATGTGTCAAACGTAAGATTCAGCACGAACTTCTTTACAGTATTGTGTTTTGATTATGTAAGTGCATCGAACCACAAAAAGAAAAGTGCAGCATTCAATTTTGTGCACTTAGCAGGCGTATCATTCGAGGAGTAATTAGTAGATGTTGACAGTTTATTCAAAGCCTAAATGTATGCAATGTGAGATGACGAAGATGTGGCTGAATCAAAAACAACATCCCTTTCGAAGCCGTGGACATTGAAGCTAATCCAGGAGCGTTGGAGCTACTGAGACATTACGGGTGGCAAACTCTTCCAGTCGTTGCTCTCGATGATGAACTAGGTGACAAATCAAAAACTTGGGTAGGATTTCAAATTGATAAGTTAGAAGCTCTATTGTGAGGTGGATAATGGACGATAGAGGTTATTACATTCTATGTGCTGGAATCATAGAAAGAGCGGTTGACGATTACAGAACATCTCTAAGGTATTTGATGCACAAAAAAATAGTTGATAATGATTGGAATCTGAAAGAGAAGCATTTTTAGAAATAGTCATCATCGAGAAGCGTGGAATATGAAAATGGACTGCGAACGGTTCTTTTTCAGTCAATATTTTGATTATTTATCAGATACTGAAGACTTCGGACCAACGCTAGTAAATAAGATTAGAGAGGATGTGAAGAATGGGGGTTAAACATCAATTAAAACAAATTCGTTTAATCGATTTGGAAGTAAAAAGCAAAAATGGAAGAGTTAGATCGCTTTGAATAATTCTTTCTTAAAAATCTCCTTCCTTAAAAAGAAATAAATGTACAGGAGTCAAAAGTAAGTCTTAAAGACGATGCATACGTTAAAATAATCAATTTGAATGATTACATTAACGAAAAAAAGTGGATAAATTGATTGATTTAAAATATCAACTTATCCAGGCAATTGAACAATTAGATAATTCTAAAGAACGAACAATCATTTGGATGAAATATATTTCTTCTAAAGGCTGGGATGAAATCGCTGAAGAATTGAAAAATATCTAAAACAACATTATTTATTCTTCATGATGAAGCTATTAAAAAAATAGATTTAATTTGTACTAAAAAGGTATTTCTGTACCAAAACAATACTAAAGATTCTATGATATAGTTATCATGTGGAAAGATGTAAAAGACATTCTTTTTTCTCGTGGTTTAAACTCCTTTAATTTTTTACCCTTCGAGTCCTCCAGCTCGAGGGGTTTTTGTATGCGATGAAACGAGGTGATGGAAAAATGGGATGACCGAAAACAACAGAAATTTGCTGATGAGTACATCGTCAGCTTGAATGCTACTCAGGCTTATAAAAAGGCTTATCCAAACGTAAAAACGAGATAAAGTTGCTCAAGTGAATGGAAGTCGCTTGCTATCAAAAAGCTATCATAAAAGCATATATAGATGAACAACTAGAAAAGTTAAAGTCCGAACGTGTCGCAGACCAACAAGAAGTGCTTGAGTTTTTAACGGCAGTTATGCGTGGAGAAATCACAGAGCCTTTATTAGTTCTTGATGGTGACGGATATCAAAAAGTCATGGATGCTAAACCGAATGTGTCCACGAGAAAGAGTGCAGCGGTTGATCTTGGCAAGCGTTACGGTTTGTTCTTGGATAGGCAAGAAATCACTCAAAAGAATATCGACATCAAAGTAGGTGATTGGGATGACGATGAAGACTAACCCGAAAATCAACATCATCATCGACCGTCCTAATCGTGTTTTCAATAAGCATATCTATGAACATCTATTTGACTATGACACCTTCACAGAGGTGCATTACGGAGGGGCTTCGTCTGGCAAAAGTCATGGAGTGTTTCAAAAGATAATTCTTAAAGCGCTAAAGTCATGGAACAAAACCACGAAAAATATTAGTGCTGCGTAAGGTTGCTTCTACGGTACGTGACTCAGTGTTTGCGGATGTTCAAGCGACATTATCTTATTTTTGGGATACTTAATTTGTGCAAGGTTAACATGAGTGCCTTTCGTATTGAATTACCGAACGGTGCCGAGTTGATTTTCAAAGGGATGGATAACCCAGAGAAAATTAAGTCCATCAAAGGTATTTCCGACGTGGTCATGGAAGAAGCGTCTGAGTTTACGCTTGATGATTACACACAGCTAACGTTGCGTTTAAGGGATAAAGTGCATAAACAGAAACAAATCTATTTGATGTTTAACCCGGTATCCAAAAGCAAACTGGGTATATAATGCTTTTTTTGTGAGAGATCCTAAGAATACAGTGGTTTATCAAACGACGTATAAAGATAATCGTTTCTTGGACGACTTAACTAAAGAGAATATCGAGGAACTAGCCAACAGAAACGAAGCGTACTACAAGATTTACGCTTTAGGTGAGTTTGCGACACTTGATAAATTGGTATTCCCTAAGTATGAAAAACGATTGCTTAATAAAGACGAGTTGGTGCACTTGCCAGCTTTTTTTGGTCTTGACTACGGTTTTTATCAATGACCCATCAGCCTTGCTTCATGTAAGGATAGACGATGCTAACAAGCGTTTATACGCTGTTGAGGAAGTTTGTAAAAAAAGGATTGACGAATGACAAGATAGCAGAAGCCATTAAAACGCTTGGATATGCTAAAGAGCAGATACGAGCAGATAGCGCTGAAAAGAAATCTAATCAAGAATTGCGAAATCTTGGTATTCCTAGGGTTGTTGATGTGCAGAAAGGTCCTGGGTCAGTCATGCAAGGTATTCAGTATCTCTTACAGTACGATTGGATTGTTGATGAAAGATGTGTGAAGCTGATTGAAGAACTTGAAAATTACACTTGGAAGAAAGACAGAAAGACAAATGAGTACATCAATGAGCCAGTAGATAGCTATAACCACTGCATCGATGCGATTAGATACGCTTTGCAAGACAGAATATATAAATCAAACATCAAACTATTCAAAGGAGGCTTTTAAAATTGGCAAAAGTTTTTGTTAACAAACGAAAAGTTATAACGACAACAAGCGATGTAGTGACCGAAGAAGTCGTTACTGAAGCGGTTAGGCTTCACATGAGTAAGCTAGTTAAGAATTATGTAGAGAGTGAGGATATGTATCTCTCACAACATGAAGTTTTTAAAATGCCTAAGAAAGACAGCTGGAAACCTGATAACCGATTGGTATTTAATTACGCTAAGTACATTGTCGATACGTTTACAGGCTATCAAATTGGTGTTCCAGTCAAGATTAAACACGAAGACGAGAACGTAAACGAGTTTGTCTCAAGTTTCCGTAAAATCAACGACATGGAAGACTCAGAGTTCGAGCTTGCGAAGACGTCGAGCGTGTTCGGTCATGCTTTTATTTATGTATATCAAGACGAGTACAAGCGAACTAGAGCGACATACAATAGTCCGATTAATATGTTTATCGTCCATGATAACAGTATTGAAGAGCGCCCGTTGTTTGCTGTAAGATACATGTTTAATGAGAGCAATCAAACAGGAGTCGGACAGGTTATCACAAACGACGAATTGATTGATGCTACATTTACAACGGGTGGTGCAGTAAGGTTCGGAGAACGTACTCAACACATTTACAACTCAATCCCAGTAGTTGAATTGATTGAAAACGAAGAGCGACAAAGTATCTTTGAAAGTGTAAAAACATTGATTAATGCTTTAAATAAAGCAGCAAGCGAGAAAGCGAACGATGTAGACTACTTTGCGGACGCTTATTTGAAAGTTCTAGGAGTAGAGCTACAGGAAGAAGACGCTAGTCAAATTAGAGAGAACAGAATTTTCAACCTATGGAAGAATGGCGACGGGGCTTTGCCTGAAGTCAACTTCCTTGAAAAACCAAGTTCAGACACGACTCAAGAGAATCTTATCAGTTTATTGAAAGAGTCTATTTTTGCTATCTCCATGGTTGCTAATATGTCGGAAGCTGAATTTGGGAATTCGTCTGAACTGCACTTGCTTTCAAGCTGCAGGCTATGGATAATCTTGCTCGAATGAAAGACAGAAAGCTTCAATCCGCATTTAACCGCTTGTATCAAATCGTGTTTAGTGTTCCGTTAACGACTGTTTATGAGGACGCATGGACAGGATTGACTTACACGTTTACTAGAAATGTACCTCGAAACATTCTAGAAGAGGCTCAGATTGTCGGTCAATTATCTGGACAAGTGTCAGAGGAAACCAAGTTATCTGTTCTATCTATCATTGATGATCCTCAAAAAGAAATCAAAAGAATGGAACGTGAAGAGGAGGCTATGGGCGACCTTGAAACACGTCTAGAAAAACAAAAAATCTACTCAGACGCTGAGATGAGCGAAAGTAAGAAGGTTATAGCAGATGTTGACTAATGAGTACTGGGAAGAAAGATACCGTGTCGAAGAAAAGGCTAGAGAGCTAGCTGATAAGGGAGTAGCTTATCAACTGCACGGTGTCTATCAACAACACGCTAACAATATTCAAAAAGAAATCGATAGTTTTTGGCAAAGGTATGCTGATAAAGAAGGCATCACAAAGTTAGAAGCTAAACAACGAGCAGATAGTCTTGATATGGTTAATGTCGGGTTTAAAGCTAAGCAGTTAGTCGAGCGCGCTAATCGTTTGAGAGAGCGGCCAGAAAGTAACTAGCAAGGATTTCACGAAAGCAGAAAAACGACTTGATGAGATTGTATAACTTGAAGATGAAAACAAGCCGTCTTGAAGTGCTACAAGCGAATATTAAGCTTCATCAGTATGATTTAGCTTTGAGTGAATTTGAAATCATTGATAAGCACTTGATTGAATCAATCAGACGTGAAAATCTGTTTAGCGCTGGTGTCTTGAATATGACACTCGGAAGTTTTGAAGCTTCAAAAATATCTGCTGACTCTATCGTGTATGCCAATTTCAACAATGCGACGTGGTCCTCTAGGGTTTGGGAAAGACAGAACGAATTAAGAGATATCGTTAAGAAAGGTGTTGCTGATACCGTTTTGAGAGGTAAAGGCACAAACGTTCTGATTAACAATCTTAAAAAAGAGTTTGATGTTTCCTATGGCTACGCTAGACGGTTAGCAGTGACAGAATCAGCAAGGGTATATTCAGAGGCTCAGAAATCGAACTATGAAACGAACGGTGTTGAAGAATTTGAAGTTATGACTGAATTAAAAGCGTGTCATATCTGTCAACCATTCAATGGAAAAAAATATTCAAAGTATCTGAGTTGGTTCCTGCTTTGAACGCACCACCGTTCCATCCGAATTGTCGATGTACGACAGTACCGCATTTTAGGAAAGATGTACACCGATATGAGAGAGATAATGCTACAGATTATAAAACTTTGAACAACAAGCATGTTGTGAAAGACAGGGAAAAGGTGTATAATCAGGGTGTGGATAGAAATAAAAATCCTGATAAGCGCCGACCGGTTAATATCACTAAACAAAAAGAACTACTGAGAAACTTTAAAGAGTCAGGTGGTTTTGTATGGCAAGGTGACAAAGCCGATGAGTATTTGAAGGCTCGAGGAGTCGATGCATGTTGTCTAGGGCATGACTTAATTGTTTTGCAGAAAAGACCGCTGATATCAGAAATATTAGATAATTATTCCATTCTGAACAGTTCAAGAATGGATTAGTTATAGATGGTGAAGAAAGTAAAATTTTAGCAGAAATAGAAGCTCAAGAGTACTTAATATCTGTAGCTGAAGAGTTTAATATTTCAAAATCTGAACAAAGGCAAACAGAAAATGCTCTGGAAAAAAATACAAGCAAAAATTAAAGGAGTTGAAGAAACATGAAGAATAAGATTATTGATGTTTATAAAATTGCAAACCGTCTTGTTTCTATCACTGTTGAAAATCCTGACTTCTCAAAATTGAAGATGAATCAATTTGTGGACATTGGAGTAAAAATACAAAGTTCATAGTATTCCGTTTTTCAGACCAACGCCACCCTAAAACTATCTTAAAACAAGACACTTTTTACAATCGATTATACAGATGACGAATTGGTTGATAAAGAAGTATTATTCAGCTACTCACCAAAGCACCTAGAGAAATCTAAGTGCTTTTTGTACTCAGAAAGAAGTGAAAATATGTTTATTTGGGATTGGGTATCAATCGCTTTCGGTGGTTGGTATTTTTTTGTTTTTAATGCTATTTATCATAGCGTTTGTAAAAACAGTGATTAAAGTAATCAAAAAATAATCTAACCGTACGGAATCCCGTACGGTTTTTATATTGTCCAAGCATTGAAGACAAAAAAAGCTATGGAAATTACAGTCGGGGACGACTTTTAAAAAAATAGGAGGCTCGAAATGAACGAAGAAACACAAACAGTCGAAACGGTTGAAGAACAAAAGGCACCTGCAGAACCTACACCACAACTGCAAGACGAAAAAGAAGTACACGGACGCAGATGTCGATGCTATCATCGATAAGAAATTTGCTAAGTGGAAATCAGAGCAGGAAGCTAAGGAGAACGAAGCGAAAAAACTACGTGAGATGAACGAAAATCAGAAAGCTGAGTATGAGCGTAAGAAACAAGCTGATTACATTGCTGAACTTGAAGCTAAAATCAATCGTAGTGGACTAGAGCGAGAAGCCTCAAAAAAATGCTATCAGAAGGCGGTGAGTGGCAGATGATAAAAATCCTAGGTCTTGTTGTCAAAGATACCGCAGAGAAAAACGCAAGAGGCTGTAGAGAGCTTTGTAGCTTTAGTGAATGACCCTAGCTGACAAAAAAGTTGGCGAAAAACTAAAAAGGTAAGACACCGAAGAAGATGGAAGATACTACTGCTGGTGAGATTACCAAAGAACAATTCAACAAAATGGGGTACCAAAGTAGGAATGAATTACTGCAAAACAACCCCGAACTATATCATAAATTGAAAGGATAGAAGATAATGACACAAACTAAAATTGCACAATTAGTAAACCCTGAAGTTATGGCTGACATGGTTTCAGCTAAATTACCAAAAATGATTAAATTTACACCTTTAGCTTACGTTGAACGTAAACTTGTTGGCCAACCAGGAAACACAGTAACAGTTCCAAAATGGGTATATTCTGGAGACGCTAAAGAAATTGGAGAAGGCGTTGCAATCGAGCCAGACCAATTAACAACTGACAAATCAACTATGACTATTAAAAAAGCTGGTAAAGGGATTGAGTTAACAGACGAGGCTCTTTTATCTGGTTTAGGCGACCTCTCGGTCAAGCTGCACACCAAATCGCTTTAGCAATTGCGAACAAAGTGGACAATGACTTAGTTACAGAGGCTGCAAAAGCTACTCAATTCGTTGCAGAGGCACCTACAACAGGAGATGCACTTGATAAAGCTTTAGCAGTATTTGCGGATGAAGAAGACGCACGCTATGTAGCATTAATCAATCCAGAAGATGCAATCGCATTACGAAAAAGACACTGTTAAAGAGTGGATCCGTGGTTCAGAAATCGGTGCAAACATTGTTGTTTCTGGAACTTTTGGTGAAACGCACGGTGTTCAAATCGTACGCTCTAAGAAAGTAGACAAAGGGAAAGGATTCCTTGTTAAGGTTTCTGCAGTTGAAACAGATACAGACGATGTAGCGAAATATGGCGCATTCGTTATTAATTTAAAACGTGACGTGGAAATTGAAACAGACCGTGACATTTTAAAGAAAACAACTGTTATTACTGGCGATGAGCATTACGGTGTGTACTTATACGACCCTACAAAAGTTGTAAAATTCGGGAGTGCTTAATGGGTATGATGTTACGACGACATCACCCTAAAAAACCTGCTGAAACTGAAGCTATCAATTATAGCGATTTAACAGTTAAAGAACTACAAGATATTGCGAAAGAGCGTAATATCAAAGGTTATTCAACGTTGAGCAAAGAGGAACTTATCGCAGTATTGGAGGGATAGCATGGAAAATATCACTCAAGCGAAGATATTGCTAGGGATTGAGGACAATCTTCAAGATAAGTTACTTACAACCATAGCAACGTTAACAACTGCTAATTTTTTAGCTTACGCAGGTGTGGATGATGTCCCAGAAGGCCTTGAGTATATTATTACTGAGGTCATTATTAAACGATTCAACAGAATAGGCGCTGAAGGGATGAGCAATCAATCCCTAGAAGGTACATCTATGACATTTAACTCTGATGATTTCAAAGAATACGATAGTGTGATTAAGCGAGTTTGTTCAAAAACATTTAATGCGGGGTTTAAGATGCTATGAGATATAACGATAGAGTGGAGATTATCACTAAGAAACAAGAAGAGTATGATCCAGAGACAGGCGAATATACTTCTAATGAAGAAGAAAAAATTATCGTTCCAGTCCATGTAATGGACCTTGGAATTGATAAGCAAGTTGCTGTATTTGGAGAGTATAAACAAGGTTCAAAAGTGGTTTATTTCCAAAACGCACCTAAAATCTCATTTACTTATCTAAACTATCGAAATGACCGCTATAAATGTAGAGCAGATAAACAGTCTGGGAGAGTATTCTATCTAGAGAAGGATAATTCTATTGGGTAGCTTACAATTTGAACTAAAAGGCCTTGAGAAACTTCAAAAATAAACTTCAAAGAGTCGCTAAAATGGAAGATAGGTGGAGCGCATCGTTGAGAAACACGGCGAAGCAATGCAGAAAAAGCAGTTACCAACGCTTCCAAGTTTAGAGTCAATACTATGAAGGTAGAGAGTAAAAAGTAGGCGATTTGTCAGACCGACAGGAGCGACTAAACGTTCTATCTCTGTTAACAGTGGCAAGATAGGTAGATTTAAATATAGAGTAGCACCAGGAACTGATTATGCTGCTTACGTTGAGTTAGGAACTCGCAAAATGAGCGCACAACCGTTTATCAAGCCAGCTTTTGACGAACAGAAAAAACTATTTAAAAATGATTTGGAAAGGTTGGTTAAATGAAATCAAAAGAGCAAGCAGTTTTTGACAGCGTATTTAAACGTTGTCTTTTTTTGGGTTATAAAACATACGATTATAAACCAGACGACGATGTTCCTTATCCGTTTGTTGAGTTGGAGGACACGACCTCTATACTCGTACCAAATAAAACGGACGTGAAAGGCACGGTCGAATTGGTCCTATCGGTGTGGAGTACCCGTAAGAAACGAAAACAAGTATCGGATATGTGTTCGAGTATCCTAGCGGAATCGATGAAGATTGTTGAGGCGGACGGCTATTATGTAGCCTTGAATATCTCACAATCTACAATATCGATTTTCGATGATAACACGACAATCGAACTGCTAAAGCGTGGTCGTGTTCGATTAGTATTTACAATTTTATAAGGAAAGAGGTTAAAATATGCCAATTGCAAAAAAAGGGATTGATAGTATCCTATTATTTCGCTTGCTAAGCGAAGCAAGCAAAGCGGACGGTGCTAAACTAGCATTCCAAACTGAACACTCAACAGAAAAGAGCCGTGACGCTAACTCAGTTAAAACTAAAGACGGAGTTTTACAATCAGTCGGTGGTATTGAGGTTTCAATCACTGCTACAACGATCATGGCAGAAGACGATGAGCTTGTTGCAAAATTAGAAACTGCTATGGACAAAAGGCGAACTTGTTGAAGTGTGGGAAATTGAAAAGAATGCTAAAAAACAAGGCAACAAATACGAGTCAGTATATTACCAAGGTTACTTAACATCGTTCAAGAAAACTAAAAACGCAGAAGACCTAATCGAGTTAGAACTTGAATTTGCGGTCAATGGTACTGGGGTTAAAGGTTATGCAACTTTAAACACTAGTCAAGCAGAAGTGGTTCAATATGAATTTGCGGACACTACAAAAGGAACAGCTAGCCCAGCTAGTCCTGTAGCTGGAGTACCTGGAATCGGTGGTTAGAAATCAAGAGAGGTTAACGCCTCTCTTTTTTTATTGTATTTTTTTAGAAAAAGGAGAAAACAACAATGCAATTAAAAATCAATGATAAAACTTACAACATTAAATTCGGAGTGAAATTCGTTCGTGCGCTTGATAAAAGCTTATCCAATCGAGCAACAAGGCTTGAAATTCGGAATGGCTCTATCTGCTAAAATTCCAGAATTGTACGCTAAAAACATCGCATCATTGGCTGATATTATCTACTACGGAACAGTTACAGAAAGCCCACGCCCTTCATTATCGGAAGTTGAAACATACGTTGAAGAGTGCGAAGAACTAGAACAATTGTTTGATGATGTACTTCAAGAATTAAGCGAGTCAAACGCAGGAAAGTCTTTGATGTCGGAGATGGACCAAGGTCTCAAGAAAAAATAATTGAGAAATCATCTCTAGAAACGTTTGAGTAAATCATTATAAATTGTGTCCGATTTTTAAACATTACTGACATGAACGAGATTGGCCGTATGACAATGTACGAGTATGACTTGTTGATGACTGGAGTGTTGTTAAGAAAGCAAGATGAAGATGAACTCTTACATCGTTCTGCTTGGTTAACTAGACAGGTAGAAGCTACTAAATCGGACGGTAAAACTCCTTTGTATAGAAAATACAGTGATTTCTATAAGAAAAAGATACTAACAAGCTAAAAGTATCAACTCTCAGACAAAGAGAAAGAACTCTTACTGAGAGCAAACACGTAATGAAAGGAGGTATATAATGGCAGAGACTTATTCAGTCGAAGCGGTATTAACTGCGGTCGATAAAGGAATGAGTTCTACTTTGAACGGGTTACAGAAAGCAATCAACGGACTTCAAAAGTCGTCAACCGCATTTGATAAGATTTCAGAGAAGAGCGGGTCAATGTTCAAGTCAATGCTTGGTGCTAATCTTGTTAGTTCAGCAATCACGTCAGCTTTTGGAAGTGTAAAGAGGTCTTTAGGCGAAATGGTCGGTGAGTTGAACAGTTCCAAGAAAGCGTGGGATACGTTCGATGGAAACCTCAGTAAGCTAGGCTGGGGAAAAGACCAAATCAACCAAGCTAAAGAGGCTATGCAGGACTATGCTACCAAGACTATCTACTCAGCTTCAGATATGGCTAGTACGTTCTCTCAAATGGCCGCAATCGGTCGTAACGATAGCAACGAGCTTGTAAAGGCAATGGGTGGTCTTGCTGCATCAGCTGAAAATCCTAAACAAGCGATGACATCCTTATCACAACAAATGGTGCAGGCACTAGCAAAACCTAAACTTACATGGCAGGACTTTCGTATCATGATGGAACAAGCTCCAGCAGGTATGAGCGCAGTGGCTAAAGAGATGGGATTATCGCTTAATGAATTAATTACCAAATTCAAGCAGGAGAAGTTAAAACGGATGATTTCGCTGAAGCATTTAAACGTGCAGGGGCATCCATGCAAGACATGGCTACTAGCTATAAAACGATAGACCAAGCGTTGGACGGTTTAAAAGAAACACTATCAAACAAACTCAAGCCCGCTTTTGATACATTGTCTAAAGCAGGTATCAAGGCACTTGAGGCGATTATGAATCAGCTCGATAAGGTTGATTTTAATAAACTAGCCACAGGGATTGAGAGTTTCTTTAGCAAAATTGATTTCGATGCAGTTATTGAGAAAATAACCTCGTTTGTTGGTTCGGCTGGCGCTAAAATCAAGGAATTTTGGCAAGGCTTTACAAACACAAGTGCAATATCTGATTTTTAAACAAGCGATGAGCGAAGTTTGGGAGAGCAGTTAAGAAAGTATTTTCTTCACTTGCTGGAGGAGATACGGCATCATTCGGAGAAAAAGGTTGGGAAAGCCTTAAGTGCAGTTTCACAGGCATTACAGGCGTTTGCTAAAATCGTTCAAAGTCTAAGCCCAGAACAGATAAGGGCGATTGCTACAGCTTTTATTGGTTTTAAAGTGGCACAAAGGTCAACAAAACTTTTGACAAATGCTTTAATTGGGCTAAGTAAAGGAGTAGGCATTGTCAAGGCTGTTTTTGGCGGTTTAGCAAGCTTTGCAAGAGTTGCAAAGTTTTAACCGCTATCGCAAAAAGGTTCTCAAGCTGCAAGTTCAGCCTTAGCATTTATGGCTCAAGGTTCAAAAAGTAGCTAAAGTTGCATTATTCGGTCTGAATATCTTCAGTAAGATAGGCGGTTGGATTGGTTCAGCAGTTTCAGCAATCGTTGCTTTCCTCGGACCAGTTGGATTGGTTATTGCTGCAGTCGTGGCAATCGGTGCAGCTTTTGTTATTTTATGGAACAAATGCGAAGGTTTCAGAAATTTCTTTATAGGTTTATGGAACGGCATTGTCAATGTTGCCTCAGACGCTTGGAAAGGTTTCCTAGAGAAGGCAAAACCAGTAATTGAAGCCATTAAGAAAGCATGGGATAGCATTACAGAGTTCTTTTCTGGACTTTGGAACGGCATTACACAGTTTGCGTCGAATGTTTGGAATAGCTTTTTAGAGGGCGCAAAACCAATTGTGGAGGCATTGATGAATGTCTGGAACGCCTTGACGGAGTTCTTCTCAGCATTATGGGACGGTATCGTTTCAATAGCGAAGACGGTTTGGAATGGCTTTGTTGAGTTTATGACACCTATCGTTGAAACACTCAAAGGTTTGTGGAATGGCTTTGTAGAATTCATGTCTTCTATCTGGGACGGTATCGTGTCGGTCGCTACCACTGCTTGGAATACACTTCAACCTATCGTCGAAGCGGTTTGGACTGGTATTCAAACATATATCTCAACTGCTATTCAAACAATCCAAACTATCATCTCTACTGGAATGCAAGTTGTTCAAGAAGTATGGAATGCAGTATGGACTGTATTTACGACAATAGTGCAGACTATATGGACAGTCATTTCAACGTATATTTCAACAGTCTTGAATGTAATCGCAGGTATTATCAACACGGTAACTGCTATAATCAAAGGAGATTGGAGCGGTGCTTGGGAGGCTATTAAAGGAATTGCGAATACTGTTTGGGAAGGCATTAAGTCAATTATCTCAACAGTAATCAATGCAATTAGTACTATTATCAGTACTGTCTTAGGCGCAATCAAAAATACCGTTTCAGCGATTTGGGAAGCTATTAAGAGCATCATTTCAACAACTATCAATGCGATTAAAGAAACTGTGGTAAATGTTGCCAACGCCTTGAAAGAAGGTTTCTTGGGTGCTTTAGATGCACTTAAGGGCGGAGTTTCAAGTGCAATTGAGGACGATTAGTGGTTTCTTTGGCAGATTATGGGACATTGATTTAGCTGGTGCAGGTCGTGCGATTATGGACGGTTTCCTCGGTGGGTTGAAAGCAGCATGGAATGCAGTTACTGATTTTATCGGTGGCGTTGCTAACTGGATTGCGACACACAAAGGACCAATCTCCTATGACAGACGATTGCTTATCCCAGCAGGTCAAGCCATTATGGGCGGTTTCAATACTGCTTTAATGAGTGGTTTTGAAGTTGTCAAAGGTAATGTATCTGGAATGGCGGACGGTATCCGTTCAATGTTCGATGATGCAGGTTCTAGAGTTTCGGCTATGTCAAATGCTTTGCAAGGCGATTTCTCGAACAATGTATCTGGTACATTATCAGCAACTTATGAAGTCAACCAGACGAAAGAGCCAGCTATTATTAACCTCGCTCTTGGTTCTAATGACTTTAGAGCCTTTGTTTCTGATATTTCAAACATTCAAAGTAAAGAAGAAAGGATAAGATTGAAGGCTTCAAGCCTTTAATGGTGATTTAAATGTATATTTTTAATGACACGGTAAAAGGCACACCGACATTTAATTCTGGTCTAGAAGTTCAATTCGGTGGTGTGAGCCTCAATCAAGAAATGAATAACGAGGACGGAACGTTTTTTGTGGCGAACACAACAGGACGTGATGTCCTCGATTTTCACCATGAAACAGCGAATATAAAAGGTCGAGACGGTCAATATCTGTATGGCGCTACTTATAAAGAACGTGAGATTGAGATACAGGTTAGACTAACAGGCTATACTGATTTAGGCATGCGAAAACAGTATGAGCGTTTAAATCGCTTGTTGTTTTCCCGTCAAGCTAAAAAATTAGTTTTTGGTGATGATCCTGAAAGATATTACAAGGCTATCTTTTCAAAAGTTAAGAAACCAGAACTGGAAGATGCAAATGATACGGTTATCAAACTACATTTCATTTGTTACGACCCGTTCAAATATACCGAGCCTAAAACTGCAACAACTAACAAGATAACTTACAACGGAGACTTTCCAGCAGAGCCTGTTTTAAGGCTTACAACGCAAGAAGGTTCTGAAATTCGTATTTTACACCTTGAGTCGCAAAAATATATCAGATTGAAGGCTGCATATATTCAAGGTTCAAACTTACTCGTAAATTGTGAAACTAGAGAAATCAAGTTAAATGATAGAAACGAGCTAATGCACTTTTGATATGGTTAATAGTCGGTATTTTAAACTTCAAAAAGGCGTTAATACATTTCAAGTTGAAGGTGCTCTATTGAGATAGCATTGAGTATAAAGAGGTGTTCGCATGATTTATTTATTTAATCAGACTGAAGAATTGATTGATGTAATCGATGAAGCTAGCCTTGCGGATTTTACACATACGATTGAATTGAATCAGTTTGATAGAGCAAGTTTTGAAATCCCTGTAGATTACAAGCCTAACATTATCAAAGAAGCCCAGTTTTTCGGTTTTCAATCGAGAGACAGGGCTTTTTGTTTATTCAGGATTTCAGAAAAATCTTACGACATCGGATTAACTATCCAAGGGATAGATAGAGCAGAAAGCGACTTGCATTCATTCATCATCGAGAATAAGCGCTCTAGTGGAACTGCTGACCAAGTATTGAGTGGAATTTTAGAAGGAACAGGCTATCAATTAGGAAATGTAGACGGCTTGACTAGAACAGGTAAATTGAGTTTCTACTATATTTCAGTTCGTCAAGCGCTCGTTAAAATAATTGAATCGTATGCTTGCGAGTTCAAAATTAGATATACCTTTGTCGAAAATAAGATAATCGGACGATACATTGACATAAATCAACGCTTTGGACGTGTTACAGGTCATCAATTCGAGTATGGTTCTAATATTCTAAATGTTACCTACGAAGAATCGTCTGATGATGTTGTAACTGCTCTTATCGGCCGTGGTAAGGGTGAACAAAGCACGGATGAAAATGGGGAAGCTACGGGCGGTTATGGTCGTAGAATCCAGTTTAAAGATGTTGTTTGGTCTGTATCAAATGGCGACCCCTGTTGATAAGCCTGCAGGGCAGAATTATGTAACAAATGAGGGCGGCTAGAAATATCTACGGATTGCATCAGAATGGAGTTATTAAGCATCGTTTTGGCGTATATACAAACGAGGATATCGAAGACCCAGCCGAGCTATTAAAAGCGACTTACAAAGAGTTACAACGATTATCTGTTCCAATCGTTACGTTTAAAGCTAATCTTTTAGATTTAGCCAATGCGATTGAGAATGCTGTTTGGATTGGAGATAGCGTCGGAATTGTAAGAGACCAGATTAGTATTTCTTTCGAGGCTAGAATTCATAAGTTAACAATCGACAAATTGGATAATAATCGCTCAGTTGCGGAATTAGGCGACTATCAAACATTACAAGCTAAAGACCGAGCGACACGTCAACAAGCTATCAAAGATGTAGTAAGTGGGTTTAGTGAGTCGCTATTTCATGAATCTATTGTGAAAGAAGTCGAAAGACGAAATAAAGAAATAGACGAAAAAGTTCGCGTTATAAAGCTTGAGATTGATAATGTTATAAAAGAATACAAAAAAACAAATCTGAAGAGTTAGGCACTAAAATTCATGAGTAAATGGAGAAAAGAACGCCCCGAGTTCGTGAAACGCATTCGAGAAGAGTTAATGAGCGGTGCGGACTCAATCGATGAATTAAGTAAGAAATTAGCTCGTGTCAGCGAGACTGCAAGAATCAACGCTGATTTTATCGGTGGAGACGGAACTACTAAATATAACAAAAATCGACTCAAAGGTCGCACGGCTGTAAAACTTCCATACGGTGCTGATTATGTCATTGGACACAACGGAGAAGGTTTCGAAGTAGGTAAAAAGTATGTAATAAGCTGGTCGGCAACATGTACGCCTTATAGAAATAAAGATGTGACTGTTCATGGAGAGAAACAAATGGACATTACTATTCAAGACGTTCGTTCGCCAGCTCTTGAGCATAACGGACGATTTTACAAAGTGTTTCAACCACAGTCGCACGATGAATTGATAACGCTGCATCACATGAGTTGTGAGGGAGATACGGTGTTAACAGATATCCAGATTGAACAGGGAGATTTCCCAACTAGCTTTGTTGAACCTGCTGTTACGCAACGGACTTTGTCAGGACTCTTTAAAGATATGCGTTCTATTGAACTGGAATTGAGAGACCCAAAAAGTACTCTTTGGGGCAAAATCCAGCAGTCCAACCAAGGGGCGTTGACACAGTTCTTTGATACGAATGTGAAGAGTGCTATTGCTCAAACTGCTCAAGAAATAAGACAGGAAGTGCGAGACGCTTCTAACAGTGCGAGAGTTCAAGTGACATCGGAAGGTGTAACCATTGGCTCTACTACATTAACGGGCGAACAGTTAGCCGCTACCATTTCAACAAGCCCTAGAGGGATTGACTTTATCGCTCCGAAAATTAAAGTTAAGTCCAACATGATCGTGGACGGTTCAATAACTTCAAGCAAGATAGCTGCAGGGTCTGTTACTGCTGCCGCATTAGATGCTGGTTCGGTTACGGCTGATAAGGTTAAATTCGATACTGCTTTCATTCAAAGGTTAGTGTCACAACAAGCTTTTGTCGATGAGTTGTTCGCAAAACAAGCGACGATTACAAAGATAAAAGAATGTTGATTTTTACAGGAAATCGTATTAAAGGTGGTCGAATTACCTCTCTAAACGGGAATACTACATTTGACTTACAAACAGGCTGGATTGATATGAATGGAAATGCGGTTGGTATCAGAAATCAATTTCCAGGCAGACCACTGCAATCACTTGTTTTTTGGCAAGGAGTACAAAAAGGATTTGAGAATGTTCCGTTATCCTATACAAGTATATTAAGTAGCCGTAATGGTCTGAAAACCAGAGACCACACATCCGCTGGTGTCCAGTTTTGGAACGGTATGAAAGATAATATCATTATCTCTGGAGTAGCGCTATACGGAAGAAATATTAGTTTCAGAGAGCACGGAGCGGATAACTCACCAGTCGTTTCGCTAGATATGACGAAAAAGAACTAATTGGTCTAGAGGAAATTCATTTAAAAGGTGTACTATCTCAGCGTCATATTAGACCATATTTTTGATAATTTTAGAAATATTTTGGGATAAAGGCGGGAATTACAGTCGTGGTTATTACTCTAAATGGAAATAAGGAAGGGCAAAATGAACACACAAGATAAAATTATCAACGACTTAGCAATTCAATTGGCAAATAAGACGATTGAATGCGCAAATTATAAAGCTTTATATGAAGAAGCTTTAGAAAAAATCCAACAACTACAATCAGATAAAGAAAAGGAAGAATAATATGACATTTAAAGTTATCAACAAATATTTACAAGAAAACAACCGCACATTCGTTGCAATTCGTCAAGAAGCGCCATACACGGCTTTTGACCGTGTATTAATTGGCAACCGTGTTAACGAGTCAGACGAGGAATTAATTAAGGCAGTCATCGGACAAGTGACTACTGAGTTCAATCCAGCCGAAGGTGTGAATAAACTTCAAGAAGATTTGCATAAGCAAGCTGAAAGTTACGAAGAAAAACTTGCTGAGAAAGATGCAAAAATCGCAGAGGTAAAAGCCGTTGCCGATTGGGCAGTATTGGCTCGTGTAACGGATGTGGACAACCCACTAGACCCAACTGTTTTTAAACGTGGTCTCGAACTTGTCGAACTCGGTAAGACTGGTAAAACCTACCAACCACAAGAAATCTTCACTCTTGAAAATCCTAACCATATCGAAAAATATCAAGAAGGGCGTCGTGTTATGATTCAAGTCAACGAGCCTTTCACTTACCAAGGAGAAACACTTGAGCAACTTGCATCACTTGAGCAAAATGGAAAATTAGGTATCTGGAAATGGACTGAGCCAAAATCAACAAGCGACTTGAATACTCAGCCAGTACAATAGTCAACTGTTTTAGAAAGGGAGGTGGGTTACTTTGGATTTTCTGACCTTAATTGATAAACTCACGCCCGTTTTAATCGTTATAATTCCAAGTTACTTTTCGTTTAAGAGTACGAAGAACACAAAAGAAACTGAAAAAAACAAATCAACGTACTTTCAGACAAAATCGGAGGGCTTGAAAAATCAGTTGGCGAAATAAACGAAATCGGGCGAGAAAATCGTGATAATCTTTCTATCATCGGAAAAGGTTTGCAACGATTGCAGCGTTTTCGATTGCAAGAAAACCTAAAAAGCAATTAGACGAGAGCAGTACCAATCAGCATGAGATTGAGAATTGTCTCGTCTTTTATGAAAAGCTATATTGAACTTGGTGGAAATGGCGCTATAAAAAAATATTGTTTGAGAAGTTTCTCAAACTAGAAATTTTGGAGGATAAATAATGAACAAAAATTAACTGGTCTGTACGACTTAAAAATAAAAACTTTTGGCTTGCATTAGTTCCAGCTCTGGCACTACTTGCACAAGCATTTGCAAATATCTTCAATTTTAAATTGGAATTTGGCGACACAGTAGATAAAATTCTAGTGTTTATCAATGTTTTTGTTTGCGTTTCTTGTTTTGGTTGGAGTTGTCAACGATCCAACAACCGCTGGTCTGACTGACAGCACAAGAGCGCTTAAGTATCAAGAACCGAACGAAGATTAAACTAAAAAGGAAGTCTTAGGGCTTCCTTTTTATTTTGTATGAAAGGGGGACAACCTTTGAAAAAAATCATTAAACGACAAGCTGGCGTTTGTGTCGATGTCCGAGATAAAGTTTACAAAGTGAAAGAAGAATTTTACTCACACGATAAGAACAACGCATTTATCGAGTTACAACTAAATGGAGTAGGCGCTGAAAAAATCATAGTGTTATTCCATTTTAAAACGACAAATCGCTTCTTGGAAGTCGTCGGAGTGGTTGAAGGTAATATCGCATCTATTCCATTCGATACTAGCTTAATTACAACCGATGAAATCGTGCATGGGTTTGTTTACGCTGAAAAAGTCGTGCAATCGGCAGATATTCTAAAATTCTCGTTTTGGGTTCGTGTATCAGAAATTGACAAACACAGCGAGTTGCCCGTTATCGAGAAAGAAACTAAAAAGAATTGTTGCTGTGACGGACATCGTAACAAAAAGCTGAACTAGAAGAAGCAATCAAGAATATTCATGTCGAGGGCGCAACTTTTGACGACTCGGAAATCTTACGACGTTTACAAGTGCTTGAAACGAAACCAGAAATTGATACAAGCACTTTTGCTACGAAACAAGAACTAGAAAACAAAGTTGAGCGTGCTGAAGTAAGCCATATTTCAGCAGAAATTGAAGCTTTAAAGACAAAGACTGATAAAGATACTGTCTATGACGACAGCGCCTTAAAACAACGTATATCAGCGCTAGAATCAAAACCAAATATTGACACAAGTAACCTTGCTACAAAAGATGAATTAAGAAACATCTCATTAACGCCTGGTCCTAAAGGTGATAAGGGCGAAACTGGAGAGCGTGGTCCACAAGGCGATGTGGGTCCTAGAGGTGCAGATGGACTTCAAGGTCCTATTGGTCCACAAGGATTACAAGGTGCCCCTGGTGAAACTGGGCCAAGAGGAGCGGACGGTTTACAAGGCCCTCAGGGTTTGCAAGGTATCCAAGGCGAACGAGGCCGAGATGGACAGCCAGGACCGAGAGGGGAACGAGGGGAACAAGGTCCAATCGGGCAGACTGGACCTGCAGGTGAACGTGGACCAGAAGGATCACAAGGTATTCAAGGAGAACGCGGTCCTAAAGGTGACCCAGGTGTAGGTATTCCACAAGTGTTATCACTTACTGGGAACACACTTTCACTATCTAACGGTGGTGGAACCGTGAATCTACCATCAGCGGCACCTTCTGGTCAAAATGGAGGAACTTCATCTAGTGAGTTAACTGGAGTTGGTATGCCGAATGGACGTGTTGACGGAACTATTGGACAAACCTATGTTGACACGGCTAAGACCAATGGTGCATTGAAGTGGATTAAACGAACAGCTTCAGGTAACACAGGTTGGGCAGTTCTGGATGGAGACACTGGTTGGAAAACCTTAGACAGTGTATCTAAACTAGGAAACTCATACGTTAAAGTTAGACGTGTGAATGACATTGTGACATACCAATTTGGCGGTTTACAATGGGGCTGGTTTGGTGTAATAAGACGCAACGGTCCTGGTTATAATGTACAACGAAGTAACGTTGAAAAAAACTGTTATATCCTAAAAAGCACAAGGCGTTCCGTTGGGTTATAGAGCTAATGCATCTCTAATCGGTCAAATCTTTAACGATAATGGAACTCCGTATGGGACGTGGTACTTAGGTGGTCCTACTGACGCAAATCACTTACGTTTCCAATTTACAGACCCTGTTCCTACAGACAGAGATATTGGGGATATTAGGGTGTCCCAAATACAATACGTTACTGATGACCCTTGGCCTAATGCCTAACAGACTACCGTAACAGAAACTAAAAGATGAAAAAGAAAAGAGGAAATAATATGGTAAACAAAATCAATGAAAATTTAATGGACGCAGGACGATTAGAAAGTATCGATTTTGTGGTTATCCACAACGATGCTGGAAGTATGACGCCTGAGCAGTACGTTGAGTGGTTACGTTATCGTGATAAAGCGCTAGGAATTGCACACTATTACTGCAATCGCAACACAATCGCGCGAGTAGTTGATACGTATAATATCGGATTCCATACAGGGGACTGGTGGAGTAATTGCCGCTCGATTGGGTATGAAGTTTGCGAGAGCTTGAAAGTAAGCGACGAAGAATTCCTACAAAATGAAGACATGACGTTGATGCAAGCGACGGAAGATTTACTCTATTACGGCTTACCAATCAATACAAATACAGTAAGACTACACCATGAGTTTGTACCAACAACATGCCCGCATAGAAGTATGGAATTGCACGGAAATTCGACTGAAAGTGTTAAGAATTATTTTGTATCTCGTATGCGCTATTTCGCTACATTAGGAAACACAGTAGATGAAATGCTAGGTCAAGTATCGGACGGCCCTACTACGCAAGAAACAGTTACAACAACGAAATCTAGCGTAAACACTAGCAACCAAGGTAAATCAAACGAAACAGTCGCTCAGGAAGTCCTTCAAGGACTTTGGGGAAATGGCCAAGAACGTTTCGATAATTTAACGAACGCTGGATACGATGCAGACCACATCCAAGATTTAGTAAATCGTATGTTGAGCGGTGAAAGTGTAAGTGATAGTACTAGCACAGATATTGATAGTGTCGCTCAAGAAGTGCTGCAAGGATTGTGGGGTAATGGACAGGAAAGATATGATAAGCTCACTAGCGCTGGTTACGACGCTCAAGCGGTTCAAGAACGAGTTAACAGTATTCTAAGCGGTGATAGTTCAGATACAAGCGACTACGATATTGACGTAATCGCAAACCAAGTTCTTCAAGGATTGTGGGGCAACGGACAAGAACGCTATGACAGTTTGACTAATGCAGGTTATGACGCGCAAGCTGTACAAAACCGAGTTAACGAGTTGTTATCTTAATACTTTTTAACCTACCTTTCGGGGTAGGTTTATTTTTTTGCATTTTTTCAAATTATTTTAAAGAAAAGTGTTGACTACATAGCACTAAAGTGTTATAATATTAATTGTAAGGGAGGTACTTAACAATAAAGAAAGGAGAAAAATATGAGACAAAAAAAGGTAAAGAAAAAAACCACTCAAAAAGAAGAAGACGAAAGTAACCTTTGAAAATAAACTTTGTAATCTTCACGATTGAGTGGGAAATCGAGTGGGGCGAATAGCCCTCACTCCTTTACCAAATTGTATCATATAGTAATAGAAAATGAAAGTGAATTTCAAAATAACTAAACACGCTTTTTGACTGTAAAGCATTCGTAGCATGGCTTATCTTTATAAAGCTTTATTAGTATGGTTTATATTTAAGTAGGTGATTATATGAAAGTAGATACAGAAAAATTGAATGGCTTCTTAGTAATGTAACTCAATATAGAATTAATAAAGATACAGGAGTGAATTTATCTATTTTAGGTAGACTGGTCAGAGGTGAGCGTAAAAATCGAAAATCTAACCATAAAAACGGGTAGTACACTAACTGAATATGCCGAAAAAAATTACAAAAAGCAGGAGAATTAATTCCTGCTTTTTGATTATTCGTATTTTTAATTCTTACCGTGAGTTGGATTCAATGAATTGAAGAAATTTGAAAAAAATTAAAGTTTCTAATTGAATAAGCTTACGGTTTCCTGTACAATTAAGAAAAAAATATAAAAAGGAGTTGTATGATTATGGTAGGTATTCTGATGAACAGAAGAATTCAAACAAAAACGAAGAAGAGTTCCGTGAACTTATCAATCGAATGAATACTCCGAATAGGACTGTAAACATCAAAGAAACAATAGAAAAAGAGTGCCTAAAGGAGTAAAAATTGATCATTACAATAAAGGTAATGAAAAATGCTACAGTTAATACCTTTTTAATTGTTTGATTTTACAAATGAACTAGAAAATTTCGACTGCGAACATAATGAAATAAATGAATATTTTTAAAAAGAAGCATCACAAAAAGACGGTTCGAATACAGCTAAAACATTCGTTCTTATAAACAGTGAAGATATAGTGGGCTTTTTATACATTGACAGTAGACAGCATTGATGTGAGAAATTTAGAAACACATACATCAATTAAATGCCCCATTGTAAACTTAGCCTACTTCGCTATCGACAAGAAATATCAAAGAAGAGGATATGGAAGTTTGTTAATGCAAGAGGTTTTTAGAAGTGTTTCTGTAATCTCGTATTACACTGGCGTTGAACAAATTTATTTAGAATCTGTAGACGATAGTATTGGATTTTATGAATCCTTAGGCTTTCAATTGGTAACTCCTAATTTAAAGCCTGAAATTTATAAAGGGCCAACAGACAATATACCTTTTTCCTATGTATATATCGATACATACTCTATTAGAACAAGGGTATGCAGGTTATTCGAAAAACTTTGAAAATGTAAAAATTAAAGAATAACATATAGAACCACTCACAAACTGTGAGTGGTTTTTATTTTGAGGAGGACAATATGGTAACAAAACAAGAAGTATTAGACTTTTATAGATGTTTAGCGAACAACGGACTCGGTATTGATAACGAAGGCGCGTTTGGTAGACTGGTTAGAGGTGAACGTAAAATAGAAAATCTAACCATAAAAACTGGGTATCTGTAAACCGAGTACGCAAATCAGCTACACAAGAAAAATGAAGACTAAAAAAGCGGGCTAGTGATAGCTCGCTTTTTGTTCCGTATTTGTTCCGTGAATTCAGAAAAACGTAAGATTTAACAAGAAACGAAAACGTTGATATTATAGTAAAAAAATAAATGTTATGAAACGCTATGAAATGTTAATTGTAGTCTGTAGGGGGCATTTTTATACGCAAAAAGCCTTGGTTTTCCAAGGCTCTTTGTTTGTTGTTTCGTGTTTGTTCCGTGAAATCCACGCCTATTTTTCTCGAATCATGCCCACTCGATTTTCGTCAAGATAGGAAAAAAATGATGCTTACGATAGAGTTTATCTGCAGGAACTTTGGCTAGTAAAGTGATAAAACTACTCTCATGTGTGTTTTCATCAAACCACTGATCAATCATTTCCATTATTTTATTTGCGATACCGCGTCTTTGGAACTTTTTATCTACCATAATATCGGATACGACAAAAGTGACACCACCATCGCCAACAATTCTTCCTAGACCAATGAGTTCATCATCTTCATAAACAGAAACTAAGAAAAGAGTTCCTTCAAGTGCCTTTTTCACTTCAGAATGAGGTTTAGTGCTATTCATTCCAGCGTTTACTCTTAATTGATTATAAGCTTCAACGCTAGGGATTTTATGAGTAAATTCCATAAAACGATTCCTCCAATAACTTTTTGTTCTTTATTTGTTCAATCACAACTCTTCATAATCAGGATGGTCTTTGATATAGATTGCGGCATAAATGGCATCTACCAATACGGCTGGGAAAGCGAAGGCCATTAAAGCGCCAAAGAAAAAGCCGAAAATCATTTGTATGTAGTCTGTAATCACGGCAATGACCAATAGAATAAAGCCCAGGACTTTAGCGATATTGAAAAGAAGTTCTTTTTTCTTACTATTCCCTCTCATATGTTTCCCATCGATTAATCTTCCAAATTTTTTTCCTTGATTTTGAGGAAGGTAATACCATGCGTAAATGACGGTCATTACTATAAATAGAAGTACTATTGGAATGACATAAAATAGCGTCAACTTGGACTCGTAGAGCTTTAACGCGCTGAAGGGTGTGTTATCATCGGTAACCATCAGTAGGAAGATAAAGGTAAAGGTGAGTATAAGGGTCCAAACGACTAAGGCCACTAGAATATAAGTTAGAGACTTAAAGCGATTGATTAAAGGCGTAAAAAGTCCAAAGAGAAGGCTAACGATATTAATGATTGTCGCACTCAAGAATAGGACATTAATAATCCCTATAGGATCATCGTGTCCAGCAACAAAGTATAGAAACGCAGTAAATGGAAGCATAAGCCAAGGGAAGAATTTAATGTATCCTAGGCTAACCTCATTCGTGATTAATGGACTATGGTACCGGTCGACAGCTTGATTGCTTCTTTGTTTTTTTGATTTCTTTTGTTTTCCAGAACCAGGTGCGGGCTCTGGAAATTCTTTCTTTTTCAGTAAAAACTTTAGCATCCTTTTTCCTTTCAAATCGCTTTTATAAATGTATTTCTAATATACCACAAACCTAGTGATGCAGTATCCAACAAGCACTCCTTATATAAATAATGTCATATTCAGGTCATATAAGACGCGTATACTGGAAACTACCATTTGAAAAAGGAGCAAAAAGATGAAAATTGCATGGAATGAAATTAAATACCAACCTAAAAAAATTTATATTAATTGAGGTCCTGATTGTGATTATGATGTTCATGGTCATTTTTCCTATCAGGGCTAACAAACGGATTAGGGCGCATTATTATGGCGCAAATTGATACGTTTGGGGACGTTCATTATATTCTTTCAAAGGATTCAGAAGGAGTGATTCCTTACTCAACCCTTACAAAGCGAGGAACTAACGGAGATTAAAGACCTCCATTTAGAAAATGAAACGGGACTTGTGATTCAACGTTCTACGTTTATGAAAGAGGACGAAGAAGGTTCGCAAGATGTGACGTTCTTTGCGATGGATACGTACAAACATTTAACGATTAAGACAGAAGAGGGTTATGTTGCTGCGGATTTAGCCGAAAACGAAGTGATTTTAGATGAATCCTATAAGGCAAAAGGCATCCATGTTGGCGATACGATTAAAGACAAGTCTTCGGAAGTATTGCTTAAAGTAGTGGCCTTTGCTGAAGACGCGAAATACGGACATAGTTCAGTGGCCTTCATCAGCTCGAAAACGCTGGAAGAGATGCGTCAAAAGAAAAATCCAAATTACACTTGGCAACCACAAGCCGTCATCACAAGCCAAGCGGTAACAGCAGATGATTTATCCGAACAGTTGATGGTCTCAAATAAACAACAAATCATTAATAAAATCCCAGGATACACTGCAACGAATATGATTTTACAAACAATGACTTGGGTATTACTAATCGCCTCAGCCGCAATTCTAGGAGTATTCTTCTACATCCTAGCCTTGCAAAAACTAAAACAATTTGGTGTGTTAAAAGCCATCGGAATGTCTATGGGACAAATTACAAGAATCCAATTATCGCAAGTCGGAATTCTTTCCGTTATCGGGATTGGCATCGGACTAGGCCTTGCCTTAGCGTTGACGCCATTCTTACCTGTAAGCATGCCGTTTTATATGCGAGCAGAAGATAATGCGGTGATTTCTGCAAGCTTTATCGTCATCTCGATTATTTGTGGCGCGTTATCTCTATTAAAAATTAAGAAAGTGGATCCAATCGAAGTGATTGGTGGAAATGAGTGAATAAGATGTCAGTGATTGAATTACAACAGATTAAAAATCATACGCAGACGGCAATCAAATGCACGATGTGATTAAAGACTTAAGTTTAACCGTTGAACCGCAAGAATTTGTGGCTATTTTAGGTCCTTCCGGTTCAGGGAAATCAACGCTTCTTTCTATCGCAGGATTACTCTTATCGGCTGATAGTGGTGAGATTATTATCGGTGGACAAAACTTAACGAATGTAAAACAAAGTGAATGGACGAAGAAAAGATTGGAGTTACTTGGGTTTATTTTCCAAGACCATCAATTACTTCCATACATGAAAATCGGGGATCAATTAGAAGTGGTCTCGAAACTAAAAGGGGAAAAAGACGCTGCGAAACGCAAAGCAGAAGTTAAAGGTTTATTAGCAGAACTAGGCATTGAAGACTGCTACGGCCAATACCCAAATCAAATGTCTGGTGGACAAAAAAACAACGTGCTGCGATTGCGCGTGCGTTTATCGGAAACCCGCAACTTATTTTAGCGGATGAGCCGACTGCCAGCCTGGACCCAGAACGTGGTCAAGAGATTGCGCAATTGATTCAACGCGAAGTGAAATCCAAACATAAGAGTGCCATTATGGTAACGCATGACCGCTCTGTCCTTGAATATGTAGATACCGTTTATGAGATGAAGAAAGGGAAGTTAGTTCGTCTGTAGGCAGTTGTGCTATAATGTTCCAGAAAGAAGGTGGAGCTATGTTTAGAATATTAGTTGCTGAAGACGATCATGCGATTCGCACCTTAATTACAACCAAGTTAAAACAAGAAAATTATACAATTTATACAGCCGAAAATGGGGAAGAAGCTCTGTTGGTCATGGAGAAGCATCGGGTGGATTTATTAATTTCCGACATTATGATGCCAGTGATGGACGGGTATTCCCTAGTAAAGGCGCTACGAGAAACGAAACATACCTTGCCGATTTTAATGATTACGGCAAAGTCACAGTTGGAGTCTTTAGAAGAAGCTTTTACACTCGGAGTCGATGATTATATGGTGAAACCTATTCGACTAGAAGAGTTGGCTTACGAGTTCGAGCGCTGCTGAGAAGAGCTCAGTTGGAAACCGAGAAAGTCTTGCGTTTTCCACATACGAAACTCGACTATAACTCGTTAACGTTAACGGATTTAGAGACGGATACGGTTTATCAAATCCCGAAAAAAGAGTTTTACGTGCTTTATAAATTGCTCAGCAATCCGGAGAAGATTTTTACGCGTCTGGACTTGCTGGATGATATTTGGGGGATGGAAGAAGACCTCGATGAGCGATTGGTGGATGCGTGCATTAAACGAGTTCGCCAGAAGTTTAAAGACAATCCGGACTTTGATATTGTGACGATTAGAGGATTAGGGTATAAGGGGACGGTTAAAAATGGATAAACAAAAAGAATTACAGGTCCCGCTAAGAAAATACTTTGTATTTATGTTTTTGTAGTGTGTTAGTGACTACGAGTATCATTGCCCTCATGACCGTGTTCGTGTTGAAACATTGGCTTCATGTTGAAGTGAGTGTTCAGTCGTGGCTACTCATTTTCAGCTTTGTCATTATCATCGTAGGGAGCCTTGCGATGTGGTACGGTTCGGTACATTTAACACGGCCAATTTCGGAGTTAAATGAATCGGTAAAGGCGATTTCTAGAGGATTTCAACCGTAAGATTCCGCGTAAACCTTATCCTAACGATACTGCAAAATATCATAACGAGTTGGACCAGCTTTCTCAGCATGTGAATCAGATGGCGGAGGGACTTGAAGCGAACGGATGAACACCGCTCGGCATTTATCGCCAATCTGTCGCATGAATTGAAGACGCCGATTGCTTCCCTTGTTGGGGTAAGTGATTTGTTGGCCGATGAGAAATTAGATGAAACAACTCGTAAAGAATTGACGACTATCTTGCAGTCGGAGAGTTTGCGATTAAGTCGCCTGTGCGATGGGATTGTGACCTCCACGAAGATGGAGCGCGATTTTTGAACCAAAGAAAAATCGGTTCGTTTGGATGAACAAATTCGACATGCCGTGATTTTTAATTACAGAGAAGTGGAAGCAAAAAGAAATCGACTTGACGTTTACGAGTCAGCCCGTTCATTGTGTGACGGATCCAGATTTAAGCATGCAAGTGTGGACGAATCTGCTTGATAATGCGGTGAAGTACTCTGGAGATAGCGTGCATTTGACGATTGATATTCAAGAAGTAGATGATGCGGTTAGAGTCACGATTGCCGATAATGGAATCGGAATGAGCGAGGAAGACCAACGACATATTTTTGAGCAATTTTACCAAGTGGAACATTCTCATGTGCAAGAAGGAAATGGGCTAGGCCTTGCGATTGTTAAAACGATTGTAGAACGTCTTGGCGGGACTATCACAGTAGAGAGTGAGCTCGGAAAAGGCAGTGTATTCCAAGTGGTGTTACCAAAGTAAAGAAAAAGAAATTGACTAAACTCCTTTAGAGTATTTAGTCAATTTTTCGTTTAGTCCTAAAAAAATTGAATACTATCGTAGTTAAAAGAGAAAGGTATGAATTGTTTTTAGGAGAAAAAGAATGAAGCAAGTTGGAAGAATCAAGTCTGAATATTTTCGAATTCTTGAATTAGATGATTCTATAGACATTGTCAAGGTTAATATGGAAAAATTTGAAGAAGCATTTAGAAAAAAAGGAACCATGATAATATGATTAAATATCTTTCTAGAATTAGTGAACTACTAGAAAACCCAACTTATATTGGTATAAATCCTAGGGAGAAAGGGAGAAGTATTGAATACGTAATTCAATTGGACGAGAATATTTTAATTGGCATTAAATTAGACTATAAAAATGAACATTTTTTTATAGCTACAATGCATGAAATATCGGAATTAAAATTAAATCAAAGAATAAAAATGGAAGATTAAAATCATTGACAACTTTACAATGAAAGCTATAATAGTATTGAAGAATATTCATTGAGGGCAGAAAGGTTCCTGCCGCTTACTCAAAGAGAAGGTACCTGAGATGACGAGGGCTACTGAACGTCCAATGAATATTAGTAAAGGCAACTCTAATTGAGTTGCCTTTTTTGCTTCAGCTTAACAAATGTTACTTTTTTTGATTTTAAAAGCAGTTTTTTCGATATTTGCTATTAAACGTCGTATACTATGGATAGAAACGTTAAGGAGGATATACAAATGGAATTTATTCATGAAGGAAAAGCGTTTAGACATTATAATGCAGCTGGAGAAATGGATGCGGAAATCACATACGCTTCTAAAGGAGAAGGAGTGATTGAAGCGAATCATACATTTGTAGATTCAAGCTTACGCGGGCAAGGAGTAGCGCGCCAATTAGTGGATAAGTTAGCAGACTTCGCAAGAGATGAAAACTTGAAAATTCATCCAACGTGTTCATATGTTGTTGCTTTTATTCGAAAAAAAGTACTGAATACGATGATGTTAAAATATAAAAAAAGTATTAATTCACATAAATATTTTTAAACTTCACATTTTGTTCATAAATAACCAATATAATTTAACCATACCCAATAAAACACCTAAGGTTTACTTCTCCCAAGTAAAAAAATGAACTCCCAACATTTTTTTATTAGTAAACCCTCCTAACCTTTTCCCGCTGTTCCCAAACAGCGGGTTTTTTGTTTTGGAAAAAGGGGTATTTATGATAGTATGGACAAAAGACCAATATAAAGGAGACGCTCATGAATCAAAATCACTATTATACAAATCAACCGAATAGTAAGAGCCAAGAAAAACATTTTAGTTATGTTTTAAAGGGATTCACATTCCAATTTGCTAGTGATAATGGAGTGTTCTCGAAAAATACGATTGACTTTGGAAGCCAATTGCTGATTGAATCGTATGAGGTGCCAACTCATCTTGTAAAAGGGAAACTCCTAGATGTCGGATGCGGTTATGGCCCAATGGGGTTGTCCTATGCAAAGGCAAATCCTGAGATGTCTGTGGAGATGGTCGATGTCAATGAACGTGCCATGGATTTAGCAAAACGGAATGCCAAAAATGAATGGAATTCAAAATGTGACGATTTACGAAAGTAATACGTATGACAATGTCCATACGAAGGATTATTCAGTGATTATTAGTAATCCACCGATTCGTGCCGGAAAAGACGTTGTGCATCGCATTTTAGCAAAGGCTTACGACCATCTAGTAGAAGGCGGGCAACTCGTCATCGTGATTCAGAAAAACAAGGTGCTCTGAGTGCGCAAAAAGAAAATGCAAGAAGTTTTTTTGGGAATGTCGAACGCATCGCACTCGATAAAGGGTATTGGATCTTGTGAGTTCAAAAGAAAAAGGGGAATAATAATGGAAAAGATTGAAGAAAGAACAAGTAATCAAACACCAAAGAAACCAAAAAGAAATTTAACTGGCAAATTTTTCTTAGCAACAATTTTTATTTATTATCGCAGGACTCTTATTTGCAGTGGGTCCGATTCGTACATTTTTACTTTCACGCTTACAAAGCGAACAAATGCAAGCTGCTTCAAATGTTACTTTAGCGGAAGTTAAAGCCAATGAAACACAAGAGGCAGAGTTCGACTTCTCTAAAGTTGAAGCGATTGACTTGAATCAAGTGTTGAAAGCAAATTTCGATAAAGGGAAATTCTTAACGCTTGGACAAATTGCAGTCCCAAGTGTGAAGTTAAACTTACCAATCTATAAAGGATTAGCTAACGAAGTGTTATTATCAGGGGCAGGAACGATGAAACCTACTCAAAAGATGGGTGAAGGAAACTACGCTTTGGCCAGTCATAATTACTTTGGCGACATGACACTGTTATTCTCACCACTTGTGAATCTTAAAGTCGGAGAGAAAATTTATACGACTGACTTAGAATATGTTTATGAGTATGAAACAACTTCTGTCGAATTGATTGAGCCTACTCGAGTAGAAGTGATTAACGACCAACCTGGTGTGACAGAGATCACATTAATTACTTGTGATGACTATAATGCGTCAAACCGTTATTGCATCAAAGGAAAATTTGTATCGAAGACTCCAGTCGGAGAAGTGAGCGATAGTGTGAAGCAAGCCTTCAACTTAAACTTTAATACGATTAAATAACAGAAAATCCCAATCACTAACACAGTGATTGGGATTTTTATTTAGAATTGATAAGGTTCGACGTGGATATCGATAAATGAAATAGCGAATTCATCATAAAGTTCTTTTTCAATAAATTCAGTGATTTGATGACTCTTATACACTGATAGGTCTTTATCCATACAAACGGTTAAGTCGATATCACATTTGATCCGTATCGACGCGCTTTAATTTCACGAATATCTTTCACTTCGGGATGTCGCAAGATAACGGGAATATATTTATCCAATTCCGTTTGGTCGAAACCATCAGTCAGTTGAAACGCACTTTCGATAAACACTTCAACGGCTGTGCGAACGATTAAAAGACCGACAACGAAGGCCATGATATTATCGAGCCAGTGTAGCCCGAGGGAAGCGAATAATACCGCTAAGGCCGTCAAGAAGCTGGTCATCGCATCGCTTAAGTTATCTTTAGCGGTTGCTTTAAGCCCAAGTGACTGAATGCGTGCGGCTAAGTTCTTATTGTAGAAATAGACGCCAATCATTATAACTCCTGAGAAAAATCCAACGATGGAAGAAATGAGTGATGGAGCTTCTGTTACGGGATTAAGAAATGCTTGGGAAGGCGTTCCTGACGACTTCAATCCCGATAAAGAACATGATAAATGAAGTCGCAAGGCTGGCGATGGTTTCAAATTTCCAGTGTCCGTATGGGTGGTTTTCATCACTTGGCTTTTGGGATAAGCGTAATCCTACAAGTACAAGAACCGATGAAATCACGTCTGTAAAGTTATTCCAACCATCGGCAAAGAGTGCTTCAGAGTTGAAGAGTTTCCCGACAATGAGTTTTGTTGCAGATAAAAAGATATAGGTGCCGATACTTAAGATAGCGCCGCGTTCGGCTTGTTTAAGGCGCTCCGTTGCAGATAATGGCAAAGTTGTCATCTCCTAAAAATAAATTCGTTTATTATAGTAATGCTTTTGAAAAGGGGGTGCAATAGATAAAGTATACCTAAAACTCGGTGGATAGTGGTGCGAATCAATTCTTGGGTATCCTTACGGATGTTTATTATCATTACCATAATAGGATACCGGCGCAAGCCTTGGTCTTGCGTCTTTCAAGCTTCAAAGTAGGAGTATGGAGCAAGCTCCAACTCCTACTAATTCATCTTGGATATTATCCCCTATTATGGTGATGATAAAATCTGTAAGGTCCAAGAATTGATTTACTACGTATCCACCTTCGTGAAATGGAGCGGTGCAGAGAGTTAATGTGTGCTCCTCACCAATTAATTTAGCTATAAGGTTGGTGATGATAAAATCCGTAAAGTCCAAGAATTGATTTACTACGTATTCGCCTTCGTGAAATGGAGCGGTGCAGAGAAGGAGTGTATGCCCTCACCTTTTATATAGGTTATATCTTTGAGAGGATAGGGCGCAGGGAGAAAGGGGAGTTTGCTGTAGACTCTCCTATATTTTTAATCAGAAACAATAGACGGCGTTTGGTGGATTTGTTATAATCTTCTTATTGAATGAGAAAGAGAGTGGTATTATGGCAACAGCATTGATCGTATATGCTAGTTTAACAGGAAATACAGAAGAGATTGCAGATATTTTAGCAGAAGCATTAGAAGAGCGTGGCGTAGAAGTGGACATGAAAGAATGTACTTCAGCGCAAGCAAGCGAATTCCATAATTATGATATTAATGTTGTCGCAACTTACACTTACGGAACAGATGGCGACCTACCTGATGAAATCGTCGACTTCTATGAAGAATTAGAGGAAGAAGATTTAACAGGAAAAGTATACGGAGCGCTTGGTTCAGGAGATACTTTCTATGATAAGTTCTGCCAATCAGTATTAGATTTTGATGCGCAATTTGCAAAAACAGGTGCCAAAAAAGGTGCTGAAAATGTCTTAGTAGACTTAAACGCTGAAGCAGAAGATATCGAACATATCCAAGCTTTCACGCAAAGTCTTGTTGACGCTTTAGCATAATGATAATTGTTAGCTACCTTAGACCATTCGTTTAGGGTAGCTTTTTTATTGGAGGAAGAGGATGTATTATACCGTACAACAAACCGCGGAGAATCTGGAAATCGACTTAGGATATCTCATGCATTTAATTCAAACGAAAGAAGTGAAGACGGTCGAAGTAGAGGGTGAGTTATTCTTGAACAGTGCGCAGTTCGACTTCTTTTTGAAACAACGTGAGCGACTTTTGGAAGAATATCAAAAATACTTAGATGAACCAATCCCAGAAGACATCGATATTAAGGATGAGGACTAGAAAGAGTAGCGTGAAATAAAAGAATACCAGACTAGAAAATTGCCAAGATTTTATACATATGATCTTTAGTTTAAGGAGATTATAATATTCAACTAGTGATGATAAAACGAAACTCTGTCCATTTAAGAAGAGTGTAGGGACAAAAAGTCTTAGTAGTTTTAAGCACTTATGAAAATGAAAATACACACTGAAAAAAACAATGAAAAAGGTAGTTGACATTGAAGACAAATGAGTTCATAATTAACACATCATTAGAAAAGGAGTTAAGAACATGGCACACTTATGTATCGTATTAGAATTGAATACACGTTGGCAAAGCCACTAGATACAGGTTGTTCTTAACGTACATTTGTACATATAGATACAACCTTCATTGACGTGAACTTGTATCTATGTGGATTTCAATTTCTAAAGCAAACTCGACCACGTAGATTCTATAGACTAGAGCCGACGTGGTCTTTCTATTTGTAAGGGGACTCGTTGTGACATACGTAGTCCTTTTTTAATAGAGTTTGCAAAATCATTTTCAATTAACGGAGGAATTTATCATGAAAAAGAACAAAAGGTATTTATTTATTTGGAGCATTATTAGTATTAGTAGTGATTGGAGCATTATTCTTCAATCAATCAGGAGATAAAAATAAAGAAACAAACGCAAATAACACAGCATCAACGCAAACAGAAACGGTTAAAGTAGGGGTATTACAATTACTTAGCCACCCAGCCTTAGATGCGATTTATAAAGGATTACAAGACGAATTGAAGAACGAAGGATATGAAGTTGGTAAAAACTTAGAAATCGACCTTCAAAACGCGCAAGGTGACCAAAGTAACTTAGCAAGCATGTCTGAAAAATTAGTTTCAGGTGGAAACAACATTTTTAGTAGGGATTACAACTCCTGCAACATTAGCGTTAGCAAACAATACAAAAGAAACACCAATTATCATGGGCGGGATTACTTATCCAGTAGAAGCTGGTTTAATCGCAAGTGAATCAAAACCAGGAAACAACATTACTGGGGTTAGTGACCGTACACCAATCAAACAACAATTAGAAATTATGAAACAAGTTCTTCCTAACATGAAGAAAGTCGGCATTCTTTACACTTCAAGCGAAGACAACTCTGTAAAACAAGCCGAAGAAGCTGAAAAATACGCGAAAGAATTAGGTTTAGAAGTTAAAGTTTCAACGATTGCAAACACAAACGATATTCAACAAGTCACTGAAAGCTTAGCAAGCCAAGTAGATGCCATCTTCGTTCCAATCGATAACACAATTGCAAGTGCAATGGCAACAGTGGTTCAAGTAACAGATGCAGTTAAAGTGCCAGTATTCCCTTCAGCTGATACAATGGTTGCTGACGGTGGAGTATTAGGAGTAGGTGTAGACCAATACCAAATCGGTGTTGAAACAGCAAAAATGGTTGTGAAAGTCTTAAAAGGTGCTAAACCAGCGGATACACCAATCACATTAGCAAACAAAGGTGTTGTGTATGTCAACGAAGAAAAAAAGCGAAAAAAATTAGGCATTACAATTCCAGAAAGTATCTTAAAAGGATGCACAAAAAGTTACACCAACAAATAAATAAGATAGTTTAGAAACGTTGATATGATAACAACTCTAAGAGGGGATGATTCATACACAATATGACTTAAACGTCATATTGATCGTTTCAGAGGAGGATTTTTTTCGGAATGGATTTAGTAATTTCTTCGATTTCTCAAGGGATATTATGGGGCGTATTATCTCTCGGGTTATTCATTAGTTTTCGAATTTTAAATATTGCAGATATGACGACTGAGGGGAGCTTTCCTCTTGGGGCTGCAACTTGTGTGATTTTGATTCAACAAGGAGTGAATCCGTTTTTAGCAACGCTTGTAGCGATGATTGCTGGAGCGCTTGCTGGTGGAGTGACAGCGTTCCTTATGACTGTTTGTAAAATTCCAAGTTTATTAGCAGGGATTTTAACAATGACGTCTCTTTTATCCATCAACCTACGTGTGATGGGGAAAGCGAATATCACACTCCTTGGACAAGATACGATTTTTAGTGTCTTTTCAAAACTAGGCTTACCAAAGTATTTTGACATTATCATTATGGGGCTTGTCGTGATTGGGATTTTAATTTTCCTCATGTATTGCTTTTTCAAAACAGAATTTGGACAAGCACTGATTGCGACAGGGGACAACGAAAAGATGGCACGCGCGCTTGGGATTAACACGCGTAAGATGACCGTGTTTGGCTTGATGCTTTCCAATGCACTCATTGCCTTAGCGGGTGCAATTTTAGCGCAAAACAATGGATACGCAGACGTAAACTCAGGTCTTGGAACGATTGTAATTGCGCTTGCTGCGATTATCATTGGTGAAGTGATTTTTGCAGACGAATCATTCGTTGGACGTCTTGTCTGCATCCTTTACGGATCAATTATTTACCGTTTACTATTAATGCTTGTGTTGTTACTCAATGTCTTCCAAGCAAATGACTTTAAACTTATCTCAGCAGCACTCATTGCGCTCTGCTTAACGGTTCCGCAATTTAAGAGCTGGATTCAACAAAAGAGCACACGCAATAGAAAGGGGGAAAACTAAATGAGTATTGTCATTCAAAACTTATCAAAAACCTTTTTCCCTGGGACTTCGCGTGAGCATAAGGCTCTAAAAAGTGTGAACTTGACGATTCGAGAAGGGGATTTTATTACAATTGTCGGCGGGAATGGTGCAGGGAAATCCACTTTTCTAAATGCGATTGCTGGTAATTTTGCTTTAGACGAAGGAACTATTTCATTTGGCGATAAACAAATCGAGCAAACAGCAGATTACGAACGTGCAGCCTACATTAGCCGAGTTTTCCAAGATCCAATGCAAGGAACAGCTCCACGTATGACAGTGGCGGAAAACTTAGCCTTAGCTAATCGTAGAGGTCAAAAACGTAGCCTCTTTAAAATCATCTTCTAAAGAAGAGTTGCAACAATTCGAAGCCTTGCTAGCCCCTCTAGGACTTGGCTTAGAAGACCGTATTCACACAGAAATCGGACTATTGTCAGGCGGTCAACGCCAAGCTATTTCACTCCTCATGGCAACGATGAATGCTCCGCAGCTATTACTATTAGACGAACATACAGCAGCGCTTGACCCGAAAAACGCAGCGCAAGATTATGCAGAAGACACAAGAAACGATCGAAGGAAAGAACTTAACCGCTTTGATGATTACACACAATCTATCTGACGCGATTCATTTTGGAAATCGACTCATTGTTATGCATCGTGGCGAAATCGTCCGTGATTTTGCAAAAGATGAAAAAACGGCATTAACAGAAGAAGAATTATTCCGTCTGATGAATGCTCTCGATGAAGCCGATTTACAAGGTGAATAAATTAGTGGAAGAAGTGAAAGAAATTTCATTTCTTCCTTTTTTTATGAGCAGACTTTGTTATAATGGAGGAGAATAAATCGTAAAGGATGAGTGGCAGTGGAGTTTTTGAGTCAGTTGAACCCGAGAAGATATCGAAAATCAGGATATATTGCTATTGGTGCCTTAATTGGTGTCTTGGCAGGGATTGCAGTCAGTTTGTTTCGATACATGATTGGTTTTATTTTAGAACAAGTAGTGAGTGTCTATTCATTTTTAAGAGAACAACCGCAATGGATTCCAGCTTGGATTCTGTTTTAGCCTTGTGATGGGTCTTATTTTAGGACAAATCGTCAAGAGCGATCCGGATATTAAAGGAAGTGGGATTCCACAAGTAGAATTGCAACTTCAAGGAAAGATGGACATGAATTGGTGGTCTGTCTGCTGGAAGAAATTCGTTGGTGGAGCGATTTTCAATTGGTTCAGGGACTCTTACTCGGACGAGAAGGTCCCATCGATCCAGTTAGGGAGCATCGGTTGGGACAAGGGGTTGCAGAGACTCTTAAGGCAAACCGTGTACAGAAAGAAATGTATTTATTTCTAGTGGTGCAGGTGCGGGGACTAGCTGCAGCGTTTAATGCGCCGATTGCAGGACTGATGTTTGTGTTGGAAGAAGTACATCATACCTTCAGCCCACTTGTTGCCGTGACGACTCTAACAGCGGCGATTGTTGCCAACTTTATTTCATTAAATGTATTTGGGAATCCATCCATCGTTAAATCTTGGGAAATGACCAACGTTTCCCGATGGAACTATTATGGGCTACGTTGTTCTTCTTGGGATCATCCTTGCGATATTTGGATTAGCTTATCATCGTTCACATTAGCGTTTGCCAAAAGATTTACAAGACGCTATTTCCCGAAAAGTGGCACCATATAATTACTGCATTATTGCCTTTTATGTTGATTATTCCTCTTGGAATGTGGAATCCGCATGTGTTAGGTGGCGGTGGGGAGTTAGTATTAGCAGCTCGTTAAAGAAAAATCACACTGTTCAATTTTTAGTCGGGACTTTTTTGTCATTCGTTTTTGTTTATTCAATGATTTCATACGGAACAGGGCTTCCTGGAGAATCTTCTTACCAATCCTTTCTCTTGGAGCGCTTCTTGGTTTAGCCTATGCAGAATTCTTAATTGATTTCTTAGGAGTGGACCCAAGCGTACGCGTGAGTTTCGTATTCTTTGCGATGGCGGGATACTTTGCAGCGATTGGGAAAGCCCCTCTAACAGCCTTACTACTTGTAACGGAAATGGTCGGTGGATTGAACCAATTAATGCCGCTTGGAATTTGTACATTAGTGGCGTATATCGTGGCAGACTTCTTGAAGATGGATCCAATCTATGAAGTGTTAGCAGAACGTTTAGATAAAGAACATTCAACGGATACAAAAGGAGAGCGTACTACTTTCGAAGTGCCTGTGATGGTGGATAGTCCACTAGTTGAAAAAGCGATTCGAGATATTCAGTGGCCGCAAGAAATTATCATTGCGACCATTCGACGGGGTGCCAAAGAAATTATTGCTCGCGGGGATACGGTTATTCGTAGTGGCGACATCTCTAATTGTGGTCTGTGATGAAGGAATAGTCGGCAAGATGACAGAAGAAATGACGCATCTTGTGACAGCTCCCCTAGAGTTATTTTTGCAATAAATGGTATACTGTGAAAAATAAGAGGTGATACAGATGAGCGAACAAGGAAAATGAATTACAAAGAAGTTTTTAATCGATATTTAAGAAGAAATCAAAGCGTGGGTGTTTATCATCCTTACTGGTATCATTCTATTTGTGTCCGTATTCGTTTATCGTAGTTTTCGCGAAATCGACGAAGACACCACTAGAAAATTACAAAGATCAGATTACACAAATGCAAGAACAAATCGATGCGCAAGAAACACGCATCCAGCAATTGGAAGAGCAAATTAAACAATTGCAAGAAAAAAATCAAATAACTAAAAGAAAACCACCTTGGACGGATAAATCGTTCAAGGTGATTTTTTTAGTAAAGAATGAAATGTATCATTTTTTTGATACGTATCAAAAAAATGATACATTTTGTATTTTTTGAAAAATCGTTTGGAATTTCGTTTGTAAAGTAGTAGCTCGTTCTGGATGAAGCGATGTGCCCTTCAAGATAAAGCGAATACGGTACTTCGATTTGAACGGCTTCAATTCTTGGGTGTTTTCCAAAGGACGCAATAATATTTCCGCCAGAAAATGGAGTATCTACTTGAGTGGTTAATCCTTCTTCATGAAAGAGCAGTTTGGAGTTGTTTCCAAGGTATCTCGACTTTAAAGGTTTGTTTTCTGCGCGTTCCTAAAATAATGTCGGTTGTTTTAAAAAGCGTATCATCATAACTATGTAAATCGACCAACAACACTCTTTCATGTTGTTCTAATTTTTCGTTCAGTAGTTTTTCTAAAGTGAAGGTAGTAGGGCGTGTAATACCGCTCCAACCAATCGGCTTGTTTTTGCTTCGACGGATAGTTGTTAAATAGCTGATTTCCCTTTTCATCTATTCTTGGAATAATGGGCTGTGTTGCTTTTCCTGCGCGTGGTTTAAAACGATTCACGTCCACGATATAGCGAGAAACGGTAGCTACTAGAGTCGTCTCGGAAAGTGGAGCCACAAGTTCCTGTAGTGCCCAGTCCGTATGCTCACGCTTGGCTGCTAGATTACAAAGCGGAGCAATGTCTTGTGGGATGTCCGTTCCACTATGAGGAATAGAAATCACAAGAGGAGAATTCGTTTGTTTATAAATGACTTTGCACCAGGGCACCTTCTTTCGTTTTTCAATATTCCTAGTATAGCAAACGAACCGGAGATTGTGTATAATGGATACTATCGAAAAGGAGTGATTTTTATGGCTGAAATTAAATTAGTACCAAGAAGTGAAGTAGATCCTTCTATTACATGGGATATGACTTTACTTTATCCAAGCGACGAAGCATTTTATGCAGAGTTGGACAACTTAAAGAAAGAAATGAAAGCTTTCAAAGAAAAATACGAAAACCAATTAGGTGATTTAGAAGTATTAGATGAAGCGATTCGCAAGTACGAAGCGATTGAATTAGCAGTATACCGCGCTTCTCATTATGCAGAATTACCAATGACGGTTGACCGCTTGAATCCAAAAGTGGTGGAAAACGCCACAGCATTCGAAGCAGTCAGCGTATCGTATGCTGAAAACATGAGCTTTGTGATGACAGAATTGATTTCATTAGACGAAGCCTTCTTAAACCAATTCGTGTCAGAGAAGAGACCAGACTTAGCATATTTTGTTGAAAAAGTAATTCGTCAAAAGAAACATACGCTCTCAAAAGATGCAGAACAAGTGCTATCAAACTTAAGCAGCTTACCAAGTTTCTATCAATTATATGAAGTAACAAAACACGAAGATATGCAATTCGAGTCATTTGAAGCAAATGGCAAGACACTTGAAAATAGCTTCGTATTATACGAAAAACTTACATGAAATGGATCCTGACAAAGAAGTGCGTCGCGCTGCGGCTAAGAGCTTCTATAAAACATTGAACGCATACAAAAATACAGTTGCCAATGAATACATTTCTCAATTGAAGAAAGAAAAAATGATGGCAACAATGCGCGGATATGACAGCGTGATTGACTACTTATTAGATGAACAAGATGGGGACCGTGAATTATACGACCGTCAAATTCGTATGCTCATGACAGACCTAGCTCCTCATATGCAACGCTACATTAAATTATTAGCGAAAGAACATGGCATTTCTGATATGCAATTCATGGATGCAAAAATCAACTTAGATCCAGATTTCGAAGTGGATATGACGATTGAAGAATCTCGTGAGTACTTGAAGAAAGCTCTAGGTATTCTTGGCGAAGACTACAAAGCGATGATTGATGAAAGTTATGATAAACGCTGGACAGACTTCCCGCAAAACATTGGTAAGAGCACTGGTGGATTCTGTGCAACGGTTCCTAACGTTGCCGGATTTATCCTATTATCATGGACAGGTAAAATGAACGAAGTATTCGTGTTAGCGCACGAATTAGGACATGCATACCACTTCATGTCAACAGGGAAACATCAATCGATTTTAAATAATGAATGTTCATTATACTTCGTTGAAGCTCCTTCAACATGTAATGAAGTGATCGTTTCAAACTACTTACTTAAAACAAGTACAGACGCTCGTTTCAAACGTTGGGTCATCAGCAATATGATTAGCCGTACGTACTTCCACAACATGGTTACTCACTACATGGAAGCTGTGTACCAAGATCGTATTTACAAGATGATTGATAATAACGAAATGTTAAACGCGGATGTATTATCAAATGTGAAAAAAGAAGTGATGCAAGAATTCTTCGGAGACAGCCTTGTGGTCAATGAAGGTGCTGAGTTAACATGGATGCGTCAACCTCACTACTACATGGGATTATATCCATATACGTATTCAGCTGGCCTTACAATCGGTACTGCGATTGCGAACCAAATCGAAGAAAATCCTGAACACGCTAAAGTGTGGTTAGATACTTTATCTAAAGGCGGAAGCATGTCTGCCAAAGACTTAGCAATTCATGCAGGTTGCGATGTTTCAACAGATGAACCATTGAAACAAGCGATTGCTTACGTTGGACATTTAGTAGACCAATTAGAAAGCTTAACAGCAGAATTAAAAAGCATAATCATAGTAAACAAAAACGCGCTACAATCGTAGCGCGTTTTTTTGTTGTGACTATGAATCAAAAGAGTGAAAATGATAGACTAGAATCATACGTAGTAGCAATTCTTTGTCAAAATGTTCAATAAAAATTCATGTATTTTTCCCTTTGCCTTATATTTTCTACCAAAGAATTTCGCATTGAGCGCCCACCGTATCTTGGAATGAATCGACAGGAGCTTGATTGGTTACGATATAATCAATCGCGTTGTAATTCGATAGTTTAAAGTAATGACTCGTATTGAATTTCGAGTGGTCTGCCAGTAAGATAGCCACATCGGAATTCGCAATCATCTGTTGCTTAAAGAGGGCCTGGCTATGATTGGCCTCGTAAGCAGCAAAACGGTCGAGACCTCGGCAACTCATAAAACAAATATCTGCATGGAAGTTATTGATAAAACTCGTCGCAAAATCTCCCAAAGCCGAGTTTGTTCCATAGCCGATATGTCCTCCGCAAAAGAACAAGGTAATATTTTCATAATTGTTCAACCTACGTGCGATTTCAATCCCGTTTGTAATGACACGTAAATTTTTTGAAGAGTTCCTAAGTGAGGTGCGAGCGCGGCACAAGTAGATGAACTATCGATAAAAATCGATTGGTTATCTGTTAAGAAAGTGGAGGCCGTTTCTGCAATTTGTTGTTTTCCCTGAGTTTCTTCATGGCTTCTGCTATCGTAAGCGTATTCGATATTGTTTGTAGTAACAAGTCGAACTTCGCCATGAGATCGTATGATCTTTCCTTCTTTTTCCAGTTTAATCAGGTCACGCCTCAATGTAGAGGTGGAGCAGTACATCAACGCTTCCAATTGGAAGGTGGAGATGATTTTCCTTTTCGTGAGAATGTCCATAATACGAGACATTCGCTCGAAGCATACCATAATAAAACCCCCTAGTTGAACGATTTTGAACATTTATGAACAAATTATAGCACAAATCCTGAAGGATGTTCAATAGCGCTTTCACATATTGTATCCGCTTTCTTTAATTGCTAAGATAGAAATCAGAAAGGGATGATACTATGACTTTTGATGAACAAGTAGTACGCGAACAAATTTGTGACGTGTGTCATAAAATGTGGCAACTAGGATGGGTTGCTGCTAATGACGGAAACGTTTCAGTTCGCATTGATGAGGATACCATCATCGCAACACCAACAGGTATCAGTAAGAGTTTATCACTCCTGAAAAACTCGTTAAATTAAATATGAAAGGAGAAGTGATTGAAGCCAACGAAGGTTTCCGTCCTTCAAGCGAAATTAAAATGCATATTCGCTGCTATGAAGAACGCGACGATGTGAGAGCTGTTGTTCACGCTCATCCACCAATTGCAACTGGATTCACATTAGCACATATTCCATTAGATACTTATTCACTAATTGAAAGTGCGATTGTTATCGGTTCAATTCCAATTACACCATTCGGGGTTCCTTCAACAATGGAAGTTCCAGATGCGATTACACCATACTTACAAGAACACGACGTGATGTTACTTGAAAACCATGGTGCATTAACAGTGGGTAGTGATGTGATTACAGCATACTACAGAATGGAAACATTAGAACTCGTGGCTAAATCAACATTCCACGGAAGAATGTTATTACTAACAAAAGGCATTGAAGAAAAAGAAATCTCAAGAGAAAAATTAGAGCAAATGTTCAAGATGCGCGAAAACTACAAAGTAACAGGACGTCACCCAGGATACAAGAAATACAATCCAGACGGAACTGTTCGTGAAGTGTAGAAAAATAGGAGGAATAAAAATGATTCAACATCCACGTATTGGGATTCGCCCAACTATTGACGGTCGTCGCCAAGGAGTTCGCGAATCGTTAGAAGTTCAAACAATGAATATGGCGAAGAGTGTAGCTGCTTTAATCGAGTCTACATTGAAATATCCTGATGGCCAACCAGTTGAATGTGTAATTTCACCATCAACAATTGGTCGTGTACCAGAAGCAGCAGCGTCTCACGAATTGTTCAAGAAATCAAACGTGTGTGCAACAATCACTGTAACACCATGCTGGTGCTATGGTAGTGAAACAATGGATATGTCTCCTGATATTCCACATGCTATTTGGGGATTCAACGGAACTGAAAGACCAGGGGCTGTTTACTTAGCAGCAGTTCTTGCTTCTCACGCTCAAAAAGGAATTCCAGCATTCGGAATTTACGGTAAAGACGTAAAAGAAGCAACAGATACAGAAATTCCTGAAGACGTTAAAGAAAAAATCTTACGTTACGCAAGAGCAGCTCTTGCTACAGGTTTAATGAGAGATACAGCTTACTTATCAATGGGTAGTGTATCAATGGGTATCGGTGGTTCTATCGTAGATCCTAACTTCTTCCAAGAATACTTAGGAATGCGTAATGAATCAGTAGATATGACTGAATTCACTCGCCGTATCGATCGTGGTATTTACGATCACGAAGAATTCGAACGTGCGCTTAAATGGGTGAAAGAAAACGTTAAAGAAGGATTCGATCACAACCGTGAAGACCTTGTTTTAAGCCGTGAAGAAAAAGATAAACAATGGGAATTCGTGATTAAGATGTTCTTAATTGGACGTGACTTAATGATTGGTAACCCAAGACTTGCTGAACTAGGCTTCGAAGAAGAAGCAGTTGGTCACTACGCTCTTGTTGGTGGATTCCAAGGTCAACGTCAATGGACAGACCACTTCCCTAACGGAGACTTCATGGAAACATTCCTAAATACTCAATTTGACTGGAACGGAATTCGCAGACCATACATCTTCGCAACTGAAAATGATGCGTTAAACGGTGTATCAATGCTATTCAACTACTTTATTAACAAACACTCCACAAATCTTTGCGGATGTTCGTACTTACTGGAGTCCAGAAGCTGTTGAACGTGTTACAGGACATAAACTTGAAGGTCATGCTGAAAATGGATTCTTACACTTAATTAACTCTGGTTCTTGTACATTAGACGGTACTGGTCAAGCTACAAGAAACGGTGAACCAGTGATTAAACCATTCTGGGAATTAGAACAAAGTGAAGTAGATGCAATGCTTGCAAATACTGACTTCCCAGCAGCTAACCGTGAATACTTCCGTGGCGGCGGTTACTCAACTCGCTTCTTATCTAAAGGAAATATGCCTGTGACAATGGTTCGCTTGAACTTATTGAAAGGCGTTGGACCTGTATTACAAATTGCTGAAGGATACACACTTGAATTACCTGAAGATGTACACCATACATTGGATAACCGTACAGATCCAGGTTGGCCAACAACTTGGTTTGCTCCTCGCTTAACAGGTAAAGGCGCATTCAAGTCAGTATACGATGTAATGAATAACTGGGGTGCAAACCACGGTGCTATCACTTATGGACATATCGGAGCTGACCTTATCACTCTTGCTTCAATGTTACGCATTCCAGTAAATATGCATAACGTTGCTGAAGAAGATATCTTCAGACCCTAAGAACTGGTCATTATTCGGAACAGAAGATTTAGAATCAGCTGACTACCGTGCATGCCAATTATTAGGACCTATCCATAAGTAATAGAAAGGAGAGACTAAAAATGACAAAAAAACAATTATTTTTAGCCTGTGTCGGTGGATTAACAACAAGTATGCTCGTTGAACGCATTCAAGAAGTAATTTACCGTGATAAATTAGATTACTCATTCTACTCAGTAGGGATTACTGGGATTGATACTCTAAAAAATATTGATGTCTTATTATTAGGACCTCAACTAGCTTATTTAGAAGAAAAAGCAAAAGCTTCACTTCATGTTCCAGTTGCTGTAATTTCAGACGATGACTTTGAAAACATGCGCGGAGAAGAAGTTCTAAAACAAGCGATTGAATTATTAGGTTAAGCCAATGAGCGAAACAAAAAAAGCAGATACGCAACGATTGATGCAACTCATTGTCAAAAGTAGCAAAGTAACAACTTTAGCAATGCAATCCGTTAAGAGTGCTCTTGCAGGTGATATTTCATCTGCAAGAGGCCTCCTTGATGAAGCGAGAGTTAAAGGAGTTGAAGCGCATAATGTTCAAACAGAAATGATTCAGCAAGAAATTAGAGGAGAGGGCGCTAGTCCAACACTTCTTTCCGTTCATGCGCAAGATCATTTTATGAACAGCCACTTGCTGCTAGAAGTTGTAAACATCATTGTAAATCAACAAGAACAAATAGAAACGCTAAAAGAGCGTATTACAAAACTGGAACAGGTAGGTGAAATGCATGAGTAATCCAGTTATTCTTGAAATGAAGGGAATTGTGAAATCGTTTGGACCTGTAAAAGCCTTTAAAAAGGTGTAGACTTTGACCTAAGAACAGGTGAAGTACACGCGCTAATGGGTGAAAACGGGGCTGGTAAATCCACTTTGATGAAAGTATTGACAGGTATTTACGGCGCGAATGAAGGAACGATTCACTATAACGGAAAACAAGTAGAATATTCTAAGCCAAAAGAGGCTATGGACGATGGGATTGTAATCGTGCACCAAGAGTTGAATATGATGAACCACTTAACAGTGGCTCAAAAACATCTTCATCGGTCGTGAAGAAATTAATCAAGGTCTCTTCATCAACGATAATGCCGGAAATAAAAAAAGGCAAAAAGAATTATTCAAATTGTTGAAACTGGATATTAATCCACAAGAAAAAGTGGGAAACTTAACAGTTGGTAAACAACAAATGGTTGAAATTGCCAAAGCATTGTCAATGGATGCTAAGATTATTGTTTTCGACGAACCAACAGCAGCGTTAACAGAATCAGAAATTAATGAATTATTCGCAATTATTGATGACTTACGTGCTAAAGGTGTAGGAATTATCTATATTTCTCACCGTATGGACGAAATTGCCCGTATTACGGACCGTGTAACGGTTATGAGGGACGGGGAATATGTTGGAACTGTAAATACAAAAGAAACTACAAAGGACGAGATCATCGCAATGATGGTTGGTCGTACTATTTACGAAGATCCGAAAGCGGTTTCTGCAGTACCAGAAGGAGCACCTGTTGTATTAGAAGTGGAACACTTAAACTCAGGAAGCCACGTAAAAGATGTTAGCTTTGTGCTTCATAAAGGTGAAATCTTAGGTTTCTCTGGATTAATGGGAGCGGGCCGAACAGAAGTAGCTCGTTTACTATTCGGAGCGGATAAGAAAGATAGCGGAACAATTAAAATTAATGGTAAAGAGGTTGATATTAAAAATCCTCAAGATGCTATTAGAGAAGGTATTGGTTATCTTTCAGAAGACCGTAAACGTTATGGATGTATCGTTGATATGACCATTGCCAATAACACAGTAATGACAAACCTTGATAAGTACATTAAGGGTGGTTTCATCGATGACGGTGAAATTATCAAAGTCAGTGATGAATTCGTTAAACAATTAAGAACGAAAACACCATCATCGAAACAACTAGTTCGTAACTTATCAGGTGGTAACCAACAAAAAGTTGTTATTGCGAAATGGCTAGAACAAAATAGCGATATTCTAATTTTTGACGAACCAACTCGAGGAATTGACGTTGGTGCGAAAAGTGAAATCTACTCATTAATGAATGAACTAGTAGCTCAAGGAAAATCAATCATTATGATTTCTTCAGAGCTTACAGAAATTTTTACGTATGAGCGATCGTATTGTTGTCATGTGTGAAGGACGTAAAAACAGGGGAACTTGATATCAGTCAAGCAACTCAAGAACGTATCCTCGCTTTAGCAACGGATCGATAATCGAAGAGAGGTATTGATATGGAAGAGAAAAAGTCCCTATGGACGAAACTGGTACAATCAGTTGGATTACAAAAATTAATTGCATTAATCGCGTTGATCGTGATTTTCACATTCTTTGCAGTCTCAAGTGAATCGTTCCGTTCGTTTGATACAGCGGTCAGCATTTTAGACGCATCTTATTACATTGGTTTCTTAGCAATTGGGGTAACATTCGTTATTATCACCGGTGGTATTGACTTATCAATCGGTACAGTAATGATGTGTTCTGCCATCGTTGGTGGAGTACTCCATACAAAAATGGGTTGGCCATTATGGCTAGCATTGTTGGCAATATTAGTGATTGGGGGTGTATTTGGATTATTCAACGGAATTTTAATTGCGAAATTTGGATTACCACCATTCATCGCAACACTTGGTACAATGATGATTTCACGTGGTTTAAGCTCAATCGTATCAAACGTACAAAGTGTAACGTTCCCATTACGTGGAACTGGTGAAGGCTGGTACAAAGACTTATTCAGAACGCAAGATAATTTTCCAACCGGGTTGATCGTCTTGATTGTCGTAGCGATTATTGCAGCCATTGTTTTAAATAAAACAAAAATTGGTCGTTACATCTTTGCCATCGGTTCAAATAAAGAAGCTACTAGACTTTCAGGTGTAAACGTTATCAAATGGGAAGGTATGGCTTATGTCATCAGTGGACTTCTAGCAGGTTTAGCTGGTATCGCATATGCTGCAACTTATTCAACTATCCTTCCTGGTACAGGGAACGGTATGGAACTTGATGCCATCGCCGGAGTAGTTGTCGGTGGTACTTCACTTGCTGGTGGGGTTGGTTCAGTTGTTGGTACAATCATCGGGGTATTCATCATGTCTGTCTTGAAGATTGGTTTACCATACATCGACTTACAACCACACTATCAATTATTCATCACAGGTTTCGTTGTAATCGTTGCCGTTTACTCTGATATCTTAATCCGCATGAATAAGAAAAAATAGTTTGATATTGACACAACGAGTTGGGAAGACGCCTTCAAAGAAAGGGTCAAAAAGGACATATAAAGGAGAATAAATCATGAAAAAATCGTTCAAATATGCTATTGCAACTCTAGCTTGTGCTTCTGCTTTATTAGCAGGATGTACTTCAAATAAATCAAATGCTGACGGTGGAAATAATAAAGCTCAAGCAAGCGGAGACTTCAAAGTAGAAGTGATTGCTAAAGGGTTCCAACATGACTTCTGGAAAGCTGTAAACAAAGGGGCTGAAAAAGCAGCTCAAGAATTAGGTGCTAAAATTACTTTCGTAGGGACCTCAAAATGAAACAGCAATCGCAGAACAATTGGAACAATTAAACAATGCGATCAACAAAAATCCAAAAGCAATCGCTTTAGCTGCATTAGATACTGAAGCAGAATTAGATGCGATTAAACAAGCACAATCTAAAAACATTCCTATTATCGGATTTGACTCAGGGGTTCCAGGAGCACCAGAAGGAGCTATCAAAGCTACTGCATCAACAGACAACCATGCTGCTGGTGGTAACGCTGCTGAACACTTATTCAAATTACTTGAAAGCAAAGTCGGCGACAAGAAAGTTCGTATCGGGGTTGTTTCTCAAGAAGTTAACTCACTTTCAATCACTCAAAGAACAAAAGGTTTCATTGATAAAATGGTTGAATTATTAAACAAAAAAGGCATTAAAACTGCTGTAACTGGACATGACAAATTCAAAAACGATGTAGCTGAAGCTGATGCTAAAGTTGTTATCGAAGTTCGTGTTCCAGCTCAAGTAGACGATGCTGCAGGTAAAACTGAAGCTTCTACAGTTCTTGAAAAAAAGAAGACACTATCGCAATCTATGGTTCAAACGAATTCGCTGCAAAAGCAATCATCAACGCTAATGGCGGTTTCAAAGAATCTAAACTTGGCGCAGACAAAATCTTAGCTGTTGGTTTCGACTCAGGTGCATTACAACAAGATGCTATCCGTAAAGGAATCTTCGTTGGTTCTGTAACTCAAGACCCAGTTCAAATTGGTTACCAAGCTGTTAAATTAGCAATCGCTGCAGCTAAAGGTGAAACAGTTAAAGACGTGGATACTGGTTCTAAATGGTATGACGCTAAGAACATCGATAGCGAAGAAATCAAAGCTTTACTATACGAATAAAAAATAGGGATTAGTAATGGAGGAGAAAACATGAGCTTGATTAAATTATTAGCCATTGATTTAGGCGCAAGTTCAGGACGTGTTATGCAGGCGATTTATGACGGGCACTCCCTCCAATTATCAGAGGTTCATCGGTTCAAAAACGAACCGGTGAATCTTAATGATGGTTTGTATTGGAATTTGTTGCACTTGTTTGGAGAAATTAAGCAAGGAATCAAGAAGGCTTCCAAAGATTCGATTCCGATTCGTTCCATCTCTGTTGATACATGGGGAGTAGACTATGCCTATCTAGATCAAAATGGAGATTTGCTCTATCAACCACATTGTTACAGAGATAATCGAATGGGTCGATACGAGGAGTCATTTTATAACGCTATCTCGAAGAAAGAATTATTCCAAAAAAACAGGTGTGCAGCCTGCAAACTATTAATACGGTCTTACAAATCTATTCAGATTTGCAAGAAAAAAACCACAATTAAGAAATATCGTTCAACGCGTGTTGTTTATCCCAGATTTAATCAACTACTTACTTTCAGGTGTACTCTCAAATGAATACACGATTGCAAGTACAAGTGGGATTACTGGATATCTTTACACAAGACTTCTCAGAAGAAGTGTTTGAACGCTTAGACATTCCGCGTAAATGGTTCACAACACCAACGAAGAATGGTGAGGTCTTTAAGACAATTATCACCACGCATCACTCAAGAGTTGAAAGTGGATCCATTTGACGTGATTGCAGGGGCTGGACATGATACAGCTGCTGCAGTACTTGCGATTCCATATGAACATGAAAAAAAGGCACTGTCTTTATTTCATGTGGTACTTGGTCGCTTGTCGGAACAGAATCTGACGAGCCTGTTGTAACGGATGAAGCATTTGCCTCAGGACTAACTAAATGAAGGATGTTTTGATGGTAAATATCGTCTCTTACAAAAACACAACAGGAATGTGGATTATTCAAGAATTACAACGCGACTGGCGCTTGCAAGGGAAGAAGTTGGCTTTTGGCGAAATGGTCACATTAGCCGAAGAAGTAACGGACAACCAAACTTGGATTCATCCAAATGACCCAGTTTTCGCTTCTCCTGGAGAAATGGAAACAAAAAAATTAAAGAATGGTGTAAAGTGAGTGGACAAAAAAAGTTCCGCAAACGAAAGGTCAAATCGTTCGTGTCGTTCTAGAAAGTTTAGCTTTTAACTTATCTAGAAACGATTACTCAATTAGAACAATTGACAAAACACGAAATGACAACTGTTCAAATGGTCGGCGGAGGCATTCAAAACAAATTGCTTTTGCCAGTTAACAGCAGACTTTACAGGACGTACAGTTATTACAGGACCGGTAGAAGCGAGTGCACTTGGAAATATCTTGTCACAAATGCTAACGCTTGGAGTGATTTCAAGTCGCAAAGAAGCACAAGACATTATCAAGGCTTCAGAACCTGTAACGCGTTATGAAAGTCATGCGATTGCAGAATTTAGAAGAAATTCGCTTGAAATTCAATAAAGTGAAGAGAGGAATTCAGTAATGTTAAAAACAAATTCCTAAAAATTTTTAAGCCCAGAACTTGTGAAATATTTAATGGAGATGGGACATGGAGATGAATTGGTACTTGCGGACGCAAACTTCCCAGCTCATCGTATCGGCCAACGAGTGATTCGTATGGACGGACATGGTGTTCCAGTAGCTTTTAGAAGCAATTCTACAAGTATTGCCATTAGATACTTACAGTTCATATCAAGCAGGATTAATGCAAGTCGTTCCGGGAGATCCAACAGTTCCGGTGATTTGGGATGAATATAAACGTCTCTTAGAAGAAAGTCACCCAGGAGCAGCGATTAAAGAGTTCGAACGATTTGAGTTTTACGAACAAGCTAAAAGACGCTTATCTAGTGATTCAAACAGGAGAAAGTGCCTTATATGGAAACATCATCTTGAAAAAAAGGTGTTTTTATAAACTTACTTACTAGTTAGGAGAGAAAAATTATGTCAACATTTTATGTACCAGCAATTAACTTAATTGGAAGAGGAGTCGTTAAAGAAATTGGACCTTACGTAAAAGAATTAGGATATCATAAAGCTCTTTTAGTAACGGATAAATTTATCGAATCAAGTGATATTCTTCCTAAAGTAACAGGACCTTTAAAAGAAGCAGGTGTGGACTTCGTTGTTTACTCTGATGTAGAACCAAACCCAACTTGTAAAAACGTTAACGATGGGGTTGCTGCAGTAAAAGAAAACAACTGTGACTTCATTATCAGCTTAGGTGGTGGATCACCTCAAGACTGTGCAAGCTGTATTTCAGTAATTGCAACAAACGGTGGTAAACCTCAAGACTACGAAGGATTACACAAATCTGCTAAAAAAGGCTTACCAGTAGTTGCTATCAACACAACTGCAGGTACTTCAGCTGAAATTACAATCAACTACGTAATTACAGACGAAGAAAGAAAAGTTAAAATGGTAATGGTTGATAAAAAAACAGCCTAGCTTTTAATCTCTGTAAACGACCCTGAATTAATGGTATCTAAAACCAGCAGCATTAACTGCAGCAACAGGTATGGATGCTTTAACTCACGCGGTTGAAGCTTTAGTAACTCCAGGTGCTTACGGCGTTACTAAGAAATTATCAATTGGTGCAATTGAATTAATTAAAGAATACTTACCACGTGCGGTTAAAGATGGTCATGACATCGAAGCTCGTGAAGGTATGGTGAACGCAATCTTCTTAGGCGGTATGTCATTCAACAACGCTGGACTAGGATATGTTCACTCAATGGCTCACCAATTAGGTGCTGTTTACAAACTTCCACACGGTGTATGCTGTGCTATGTTATTACCAGTAATTGAACGCGAAAAATGCAAAAACGTGTTCCAGCTGCATTCCGTGATGTTGCAAAAAGCTTTTAGGTTTACAAACTGAAGGTAAATCTGATGAAGAATGTGCAGCATACGCAATCAAAGAAATCGAAACTCTTTCTGAAACAGTAGGAATTCCTAAGAAATTAACTGAATTAGGAATTGAAGAAAAAGACTTCGACTTCGAATATCTATCTAAGAATGCGTTAATCGATGCTTGTGCACCAGGTAACCCATTCATGCCAACATTAGAAGAAACAATTGCTTTCTACAAAGAATTGTTCTAATCGGTAAAACAAAAATATTCGTATAGCTTTTAAACGTGGAGTATTGTCACCCCCCAGTGAAACGGCAATGCTCCACGTTTTATTTTGAAGAAAATTTATGAAAACGCATTAATTTCTGCTTGCTATTTAATGAAACCTGGTCTAGTATTAAGATATTAAGTATTTAGGAGGAAATGGAATGATAGGGTTAATTCTTACTGGGCATGGACAATTTGCTGTTGGAGTGGGACAAGCGTTAGAGATGATCGCCGGAAAACAAGCGGCATATCGCGTAGTACCATTTTTAGAAAGTGATCCAATGGATGCTCTTGAAAATAATTTAAGAAATGCAATGGCTGAATTGCAAGAAGAAACAGAAGGAATCGTTGTATTTGCGGACCTTATAGGAGGAAGTCCATTTAAGGCTGCCATGTTAGCTTCTGTTGATTTTGAAAATGTGGAAGTTGTTGTTGGAACAAACTTACCAATGCTGATTGAAATTGCAATGTTACGTGAATTTGCTGCAAGTGCGCAAGACGTGGTAACACAAAGCTTATTAGCTGGTAAAGAAGCCATCCAACAAGTAAGCTTACCAACGATTCAAAATAATGACATTGATGAATTTGATGACGAGGATGGGATTTAATGACTGCCAATATTATTTTTAGTAAGTTCCCTTACGTTTATCGTATTCGTCGTTGTAATTTTTAGGGATTTATTATTTCTTCTCAAGAAAAAATATGAAACGTCAACAACAGTATTTTGAGAAGTTACATGCAGAGTTGCAAGTTGGAAAACGTGTTGTCTGTGCGAATGGATTATATGGTACTGTAAAGAAAGTTGACGAAGAAAAAGTGGATGTTGAGATTGCAAAAGGTATCGTGATTACGGTATCTCGTTTTGCAATTTCTGAAGTCTTATAAGCGGTGACTGTATGCAATCGATTTTTTTGGAGAGTTTTTATACAGGAGCTGACGGTAAGGATTATTTCTATCTGCCATTCTTAAAGACGGTTTATCATATTCCGACAGATGACTTAGTGACTTTTAATGCCTTTAGACATCGCTTTGTTATTGCATTTGCACTAGGAGCTATTTTCTATAGTTTCTTTCCGGGTGATGTGTTGCTATGCGTATTTGTAGGAGCTTTATTCTACGCGCTTGCGACAGTTGCTTATCTGAAAAGTATTTTGCCAAAGTATGTGGTGCAAAAGGGAGTTCGAGAAGGAGACTTGAACCGAGCGAAGCAAAATGAACAACAAGGATCACTGGCTAAAACATTATTTGTTAGTTTAGCAGGAGTTCTGATTATCGCTGGAAGTTTCTTTGTCTCAGGAGAGATGGTTAATCGAATGATTATCATTGCGTTTGGTGTCATCGTGACTATCAGTGGAACTAGTTCTATTATCGGAAAATCAAAATAAAGTGAAATGGAAGCTTAGATTCTAGGCTTCTTTTTTTATGGAAAAATTTAGAGGGGGGAACTTTGTTAATTGTGAAGAATTTCAAATATATTTGTAGAGATTAGTGAGAGTTGTCTGACATCAAAGTGGTGAAAAAAGCATTTATATATAATGTTTTACAAATTAACAATACAAAAATGTAATAAAAACTCAAAAAAATGAAGAATTTATTAAAAAAAGTTTTTACTAAAAACGCTTCCAAAAAAATCGAAGAATTATGTATAATGAATTTAGCTTTTTATGAAAGGAGAGCTAGTAATGCCAAATATTTTATTAACACGAATTGACAATCGTATGATTCACGGTCAAGTTGCAACTCAATGGTCATCTTACTTAGGGGCCAACCTACTGCTTGTTGCAAACGATAAAGTAGCTGCGGATCCGATGCGTCAAGGGTTAATGGATATGGCTGCTCCAGCTGGTGCACAAACTCGTTATTTCACTATTGAAAAAACGATTAATGTCATTGGTAAAGCAGCAGATCGTCAGTTGATTTTCATCATCTGTGAAAATCCTCAAGACGTAGTGAAATTAGTAGAGGGAGGAGTGCCAATCAAGAAGGTTAACATTGGGAACATGCACATGGCGGAAGGAAAACGCCAAGTAGCAGGTGTTGTTGCGGTTGATGATGCAGATGTTGCTGCATTTAGAAGACTGCAGGAGTTAGGTGTCGAACTTGAAATTCAGAAAGTTCCAACTGAAGGAAAAGAAGACGTTTCGAAATTATTCCAATAATTTTTATTTATAAAAGGGGTCAATGAATATGCAAGCAAGTTTTATTCAAATCTTATTAGTATTCCTTGTAACTTTTGTTGCTGCGATTGACCAATTCAGCTTTTTAGAATCACTATACCAACCTATCGTAATGGGTCCAGTGATCGGAGCTATTTTGGGCGACGTACAAACAGGGTTAGTTGTTGGGGGTACTTACCAATTAATGACAATCGGTAACATGCCAGTCGGTGGGGCACAACCAGCCTAATGCCGTAATCGGAGGAATTATGGCGACAGTATTAGCTATCAGCCTTAAATTAGAACCAGCTGCTGCAGTAGGTGCTGCTGTTCCATTTGCGCTTTTAGGTCAATACGGCGTTACTTTAATCTTTGCTTTAATGTCACCAATGATGGCTGTGGCTGATAAGTATGCACACGATGCAAATCCAAAAGGAATTGCTCGCTTGAACTACTTAGCAATGGCTGCATTAGGAGCTATCTTTGGTCTTGTAGTTGTATTATTCTTCGTCGGTGGACAAGCTATCGGGGATACTTTAACAAAATCTATTCCTGAATGGTTTCATGTCAGGTTTAGGTGCTGCCGGTGGTATGATGCGCTTTCGTAGGGTTCGCAATCTTACTAAAAGTAATGGTTTCTAAAGAACTATGGGGCTTCTACTTCTTAGGTTTTGCTTTAGCAAACATTGTTTCTGCAAGTGAAAGCTTAGCTGGATCAGCATTAGTATTATTAGCGTTCATTGGTTTTGCAATTGCATACTGGGATTTCCAAATCCAAACAAAATTCAAAACAGCGGGTGCTAGCATTGTGAACGATGGAGGTGAAGAAGATGGCATATAATATTCCAGATTCTTATAAAAAAACCAAACGCCTGCTCCACGCTTAGATAAAGCAACTTTAAAACAAAAATGGCATGGCGTTCAATTTTTCTTACAATCTTCTTTCAACTATGAACGTATGCAAGCAGGTGGCTGGTTATACGGTATTTTACCAGGGTTGGAAAAAAATCCATACAGACAAAGATGACTTAGCTGCATCAATGTCTCATAACTTAGAGTTCTTTCAATACTCACCCATTCTTAGTAACATTCGTAATGGGGATTGTATTATCACTTGAACAAAACAAAGCAGATATTCCAACAATCCGTGCGGTACGTGTTGCTGCAATGGGACCATTGGGTGGTATCGGTGACGCTTTTATTCTGGTTCACATTAGTTCCAATCGTAGCCGGTATTTCTTCAGACTTTGCATTTAAAAGGAAGCATCGCTGGACCATTACTATTCTTAGCGGTATTTAATATCTTCCAATTTGCAATTCGTTACTGGTTAATGCATTGGTCTTATAACTTAGGAACAGATGCAATCGGTATCTTTACTGCAAATGCCAAAGAATTCACTCGTGCTGCTTCAATCCTTAGGGGTATTCGTTGTTGGGGCTTTTAACTAGCCTTTACGGTGGTACTAAATTAGGAATTCAAATCGCAAACGGTGAAAAACCAATTGTTATCCAAGCAATCTTAGATGGTGTATTACCAAAATTAATTCCATTAGGAATTACTTTAGGACTTTACTACTTATTAGCGCGTAAAAAATGGACGCCATTACGTTGTATCGTTCTTCTATTAGTTGTCGGAATCGGTTTTGCATTCTTAGGAAACGTACTAGGAGTTAAATTCTGGGGTTAATCCTTGAATCAATAAAAATAAGCTAGGCATTATGCCCTAGCTTATTTTTTTATGCTTTTTAAAAAGTGCTTTTTTTAGTAATGGCTTTAATACGATCTGCAAGGAATACGGCAACGACTAATTTTTCCTAAGTCAGGAAGAATGAATGGATATAAACCGAAGCCAAGAATTTGTTGAAGATCTAAGTTCTTTCCTTGTAATCCTATTAATACAAAGGTCATAAACGGAATTCCGATGACGTAGAAAATGACTTCACCGACAAGAGCGGCAATCACCCATCCGAAGATATTGTTGATACTGTTTCCGATAAATGAAATCACAGGAGCTGCAACCATAAATCCAATAACAAAACCAAATGATGGAGAAATAAATAATGCAGTTCCTCCTCCTAATAAGAAAAGTAATAGGAAGTGAACAAATTGAGCAGCAAAAGCGCCAACTGGTGGCAATAATAATGATGCCAAAATCACTGTGGCTGTTTGTGCTGAGAATGGTACTGGACCAATCGGAATTTTTAAGTAGCTAGATACATAGCAGAGTGCTCCTAGAAGTGCTGCGAGCACAATTGTTTTAATCGATATTTTTTTCATGAGTTTAACTCCTAATCTTTTAGTTTTCTGGACGAATGCTTACTTCGCCATAAGATAATGAATGGATGGCACCGTCATCGGTTTGGACGATAAGATGCCCATTATTGTCCACGCTTTTTGCAGTGGCAGGATATGTTTTCATACCGCTAATGACATTGATTTTCTTGCCGACAATGATGGAATGGTCTTTGTATTCTTCCATGAAATCTCGCTTGCCAGCGTTGATATCTTCATAACATTGATTCCATTCTTTTAAGGAAACGAGCGACGAATTCATTGCGGCTGAAAACCATCTGGAATCTCTTGCGGAGAAAAGAGGGAACCGATAATGGATTTTAAATCCTCTGGAATAATAGCATCATCGATATGCAAGTTAATTCCCATTCCGACAATCAGTGCATCGACCTTCTGAGCTTCAATATTCGTCACGGCTTCTGTTAAGATACCGGCAATCTTTTTATCGTGAAAATAGAGGTCGTTCACCCATTTAATCCCAATTTTTTCATGGATAAAGGATTCCACCGCTCGTGTTGCGGCAACGGCCGTAGCACAAGTGATCAGCGAAATGCTGTCCAAGTCACCTTCTGGGAAAATGCAGATACTCATATAAAGTCCAGATTTTTGGTGGGAGAGGAATGTTCTTCCTAGTCGTCCACGACCTGCCGTTTGCTCTTCTGCAATAAAGAAGGTTGGGACTCTTGAGCCTGATGCGCCGTAAGTTTTAGCTAAATCATTGGTTGAAGTAGTTGTTTCAAAAACTTGAATATCCCAATCTTGAAGAGCCTCTCCCAAATGAGTGCGAATGCCTTCAAGGGTTAACAAATCCGTTTGTCTAGATAATTGATAACCAACCTTTGTGCTTGAGGTAATCTCATAGCCATCTTTTTTTAATTGCTGGATGGCTTTCCATACAGCCGTACGAGAAAGATTCAGTTGTTCTGCGATATCTTGTCCTGAAAGAGGTTTGTCCACGGTACTATATAATAGACGTAAAACGTCCTGTTTAGTGCTCATAATATCCTCCTTTCATCAGTATTCATGTTTTTAAGTGTAACAGATTTGAAACGATTGTCAACTATTGAATTTTTAAAGGTTAACAATAGATGCAAACGATTAAAAGATAGCGGATTCTACTGTGAACATGGTATAATAATTGAGAACATTTAGTGAAAGGAATTTGAGTATGAAAAAATTAGTCATTAACGGCGGTAAACCACTTAAAGGGGAAGTAACCATTAGTGGAGCTAAAAACAGTACAGTAGCTTTAATTCCGGCTGCTATTATCGCGAATGAACCAGTCGTATTAGAGGGTGTTCCCTGAGATTCAGGACGTAGATGCCTTAATTGAAATTTTGAACGATTTTAACGTAAAAACAGAATTCGTTGATGGAACATTAACCATCGACCCAAGAGAAATGAAATCAATCCCGATGCCAAAAGGGAAAATCCAAAGTATGCGTGCTTCGTATTATTTTATGGGAGCAACTCTTGCTAAATTTGGGGAAGGGGTTGTTGGACTTCCAGGTGGATGCTTCTTAGGCCCTCGTCCAATTGACCAACATTTAAAAGGTTTCAAAGCGCTTGGTGCTGATGTGAGAGACCATGATGGTGCTATCTACTTATCTACTGGCGAAGAAGGCTTAGTTGGTACGAAAATTTATATGGACGTTGTGTCTGTAGGTGCGACAATTAACGTATTGCTAGCATCTGTTCGTGCAAAAGGAAAAACGATTATCGAAAATGCAGCGCGCGAGCCTGAAATTATCGATGTAGTAAACTTATTAAATAAAATGGGTGCCAATATTAAAGGTGCCGGAACAAGCATCATTCGTGTGGAAGGTGTGGAAAGCTTACATGGATGTACACATACCATTATTCCAGACCGTATTGAAGCAGGAACGTATTTATCAATTGCAGCAGCAGTTGGGGAAGGCGTCCGTGTGAAAAACGTGATTTTCGAACACTTAGAAAGTCTCATTGCAAAGATGAACGAAATGGGTGTGAAGATGGAAGTTGGCGAAGACGATATTTATGTTTTCCCGACAAATGAGTTAAAAGCTGTCAATATTAAGACAATGCCTTATCCAGGTTTTTGCGACAGACTTGCAACAAAACTATTACGCCGCTCTTTAGTAAAGCGACAGGAACGGCAATGGTTGTCGATACAATTTATCCAAAACGTGTCGGTCACGTACCAGAATTAAATCGTATGGGCGCTCGTGGAAAAGTGATTGAAGATATCATTACATTTGAAGGACCAACACCATTAGTCGGTGCCGAAGTAGCAGCCAGCGATTTACGTGCGGGGGCTGGACTTGTGGTAGCTGGTTTAATGGCTGAAGGAACAACGAAGATCTCAAATATCGGACATATCCTACGTGGTTATTCAAATATCGTTGAAAAACTACAAGCATTAGGTGCCGATATTTCGATGATTGAAGAGTAAGAAGGGGCATTATGTCAGAACAAGTGGAAACTGTAACGCTACAAAGCTTACAAGAAAAAACTTTAAAAGAGATGTACGGCTTTGCCAAACATTATAAAATTCCTTATTACGGTCAAATGAATAAAAAGGAATTGGCGCTTGCGATTCTTCGTGCTCAAGAAGAAGCTACTGGATTTTTCCAAGTGGAAGGTGTCTTAGACATTAACCGCGCAGAAGGCTTTGGATTTCTAAGACCGATTAACTATTCAAGCAGTCAGGAAGATATTTATATTTCTTCTTCGCAAATTCGCCGTTTCGACCTTCGAAATGGGGACCTTGTGAGTGGGACAGCACGTCCGCCACGTCAAGGTGAGAAGTTTAATGGGTTGATGCAAGTTGGTTTCGTGAATGGAAAAGATCCTGAAGAAGCCAAAGAGCGTGACCATTTCCCAGGACTTACACCATTGTATCCTGAAAAACAAATGGTGCTAGAAACCACACGTGGTCGCATCGCTTCTCGTATGTTGGATTTAATTTGCCCGATTGGTTTTGGGCAACGTGGACTTATTGTAGCACCACCAAAAGCAGGGAAGACAAGCTTCTTAAAAGAGATCGCTAATGGAATTACAACGAATTATCCAGAAGCCGAATTGATTATTTTACTCATCGATGAACGACCTGAAGAGGTTACGGACATCGAACGGACAGTAGATGCGGAAGTGGTCTATTCTACATTTGACCAGCTTCCAGAAAACCACATTAAGATTAGTGAATTAGTGCTGGAACGTGCGCTACGTCTTGTAGAAGATGGACGTGACGTGATTATCTTGATGGATAGCCTTACGCGTCTTGCACGTGCGTATAACTTAACGATTCCACCTTCAGGAAGAACATTGAGTGGTGGGATTGACCCCGCTGCCTTGTATCGTCCTAAGAAATTCTTTGGTTCTGCCAGAAATATTGAAGAGGGCGGAAGTTTAACGATTCTTGCGACGGCGTTAGTGGAAACAGGAAGCCGCATGGATGATGTGATTTATGAAGAGTTCAAAGGAACGGGAAATTCAGAAATTCATCTTTCAAGAGAACTTG